>Ga0209367_1006038_pt1 | contig 16780 bp, 7 predicted proteins | sample WorMetLIZISLAND2_FD_187412 | JGI IMG/M metagenome (GOLD analysis project Ga0209367, IMG submission 187412) | Marine gutless worms symbiont microbial communities from Max Planck institute for Marine Microbiology, Germany - Olavius geniculatus... ... | reverse complement strand
TTCTTAAAACTTTGTTGAAATAATTTAATCTGCTAGGCGACGGACATTTTTGTTTACAGTCTACATAGAATATATAAATGGTTCCTAGGGAAGGACTGATCACTAGGTTTTTTTTTACCCGAATACTAAGGCTAGCCCTAACCCCAAGCCTGACCATAACCCTAACCCTATCCCTAACTCTAACATTCTAACTCGAAACGTTCGCATCAACATTAACAACTCTGACTGACCCTACGTTACGTTCAGCGCACGTGACTGCTTGTGTTACTGTTTGTTTACGTATTTTGAGTGACGTGTTTATAAAATTGTAAAATTACAGAATTGACGTTGAAATGTGTGTTGTTGTTGATTAATTATTGATTTAACGACTAAAAAACGTGCCTCAAATAGTTATCAGAATATAATCAAAGTAAATTTACAACGGTTATTTTCGTTCATTCGATCGCTGATATACGTTTGTTTTACGATTATATTAGAGCTGTCGAGGCTTTAATTTTTTAATGCATTAATGCACTGCGTTAATTTTTTTAAACGCAACTATTAATGCGTAAAGCACCCAGGGTCGTCAAGAGGGAGAGTAGGATGGGTAAGTTACCCTGGGTCCCGCAATGTTTGGGGGCCCTGCCTGTAGAACATAGAAAGTTAAAAACACATTTTAAATGTACAATCAACAATAACTGCTGTCATAGCTAGCATAGAAATCTATTAGTTTGTTGTCAAAATAATTATTTATTTACAGTCAGTAGTGATAGAACGGCAACTAAAGTTTAGTTATTTGAATTCATTCAATTGTCAAATATCCGAGTTTAACGGAATATTGGAACTTTTGCTTCATGGAATTTAGTAAATTAACATAAATTTACGTATGTGCATTAATTATTTTAATGCGCGTTAATTTTTTAATGCACGTTAATTTATTAACGCATTAATGCGTTAATTAATGCATTAATCTGACAGCTCTAGATTATATACAGCGAAAATTGTTAATTTTTTTTTAAAGTACCAAATCGTTCTTGCAAAAAACGTCAGAAAATACGAAAACACACCTTCACAAGTCTACTGAGTTACGTTAACTTACTGATATCGAGGTATCCTACTTTAGTCCAGCGCCTTGGTATCTGTACGTAAAGGATCTCCTTAATGTTAGCTTAAGTGTTCACAGAAGATTTGAGAAGATCATGCACAACATTAGTCAACTCTGATGATTTGTGCATTATTGGAAAAGAAAATAAGCAAAGAGAATATTGCCAATAAAATACTCACTACTGCCTTTAGCAGCATTCAACTGCTCTTCATCTTAGTTTCATAATTTACAAGTATTTTTGCATTCATATAATGTTTAGTTATATAGATGTGAGTGTACTAAGTGATGACTGTAGTGCGTGTTTATATATACCTAGATTATTATATGGGATCGTCATGAAGATACATTGTCGGCAACAGCTAAAGCAGTTCAGCTGCAAGGTGTTGCATGTGACTACATGCTCTGTGATGTGGCTGATTTACAACAGGTTTCTGTTAAGGTCTGGTCGTGCTGCTTGTAAATCACGATTCATCATTACATGTTTGGTAATAGCACATACGTGTACATGAGTACGTTAAGGTGTTACAGAATGCCGCACCAAATGCATCAGCTGCATTGACCACACAAGAACACAATATGTGATTAGATCAGATCGCTAAACATAACCGTAACCCTGACCATAATTCTGAACCCTAATCTTCTATACTTGATTTGATCATACTGTGTGTTGATGTGGCCGTTGCGGTCAGTGCAGTGTTTCATTTCACAGTACATTACTATGCCTTATCAGTAAGAGTTATGATGTATATTTTGATACGCCAGTATTGAATTTTGCTCGTATGTTGTCGAGAGTTTGTGGTAGTTGATATTCAGTTGTACTTCAGTTTTTTGTTTGTGTGCTTCGGGTTTTTTCCAAGTTTAATTGTTGAAGTAATTAATGTGCTGACTGCTGGTGTGTTGCAGGCAAAAGAAGTTAAGAGCAGGTTTGGAGATGTAGACGTTCTTGTCAACAATGCTGGTGTTGTGTGCGGTAAGCCAATACTAGAATTCGAAGCCAGTGAAATTCGACACACCATTGATGTCAACCTAATGTCACAGTTCTGGGCAAGTTATACAACACATTCTAGTTGTCTGTGTAATTAGTATATGTTGCAGTGTTTCAACTGTTTAGAAGAAATAGCCGCAGCTCGTTGATTACAGGCTGGGAGTGGGACTGTCATCTCTGTACACATGCTCGACTTTTACTTAAACCTGGGTCAGTCAGCAATAATAATAACTAATGCTAATCTGGCATTATGCAATATATTTCTGCAAACTTGTTATTTTGGAGGAAGAAGAAGTTATATAAAGTCGGCAATAGTAGTATACTGCTGTTGGATAATGCACTCTAGGCTATTTATAGCACTATCTATAGTAGTCTTGCGCCACGATTTGTAGTGTAGATTTTGAGTAGGATTTTTAGCCCAAATATCTCCTTTTTGTGGGGGAATGTGTTTCCATGTTACCTTGGGTCACACAAGTGTCCCTGCCTTAAGCCATGTCATTTTTGTCCAAAGCTTTTAGCACAATGCATGAGCACGACAGAAGTACAGACAGATGTCTTACAGACATATACAACAACCTGTGTTCAATTAGTCAAATAATACCACAGACTGGTTAAACATCTCGCAGAATTACCTCTTAACATTTTGTCATATCAGCTGAACATGTTTTCGTGAATTTTGTATGTTCAAGGTTGAGAATTTAGCACAAGGACGTTCTGTAAGTGAATATTGTCATAGCTTATTATTTTCTGTAGTTAAAATTTGGATTTATTCAGCTTCCTCTTAATATTTATCTGTTGAAGTGACTCCTAGTCTCTGTCAGTTTTATTACAGTTTGTTAGTTGTAGTAGTTGATAAAATCAGCGAAAAATTTGAAATGACGTGAATATATTTTATATTTTTTCTGCATTTCAGACGGTGAAGGCATTCCTGCCATGTATGCTTGCGAAGAACCATGGACACATTGTTAGTATAAACTCGCTGTTGGGGATGATGGGCATTGCTGGTGCGACAGACTACTGTGCGTCTAAGTTCGGAGCTCTGGGTCTGCATGAAGCGCTGAGTCTTGAAGTATCAAGAGCCAGCAGGAATGGCGTTTTCTTGACAACTGTTCATCCATTTCAAGTTGACACTGACATGTTTACTGGGGTCGCCACACGGTTAGTTAGGCCACCCATGTATGCAGTAACCTAAGAACCTTATGTTTTCACTTTATTTTTATTTTAACAAATTATTTTTCTTTATTTTCCACTTTTCGTCCAAAACTGGACAGCAGTCCAACACCAAAATTAGGAGGAAAGATGATCCTTATGTGGAAGGAATTGAGACCATATTTCAGTAAGATCCATTTAGGGATTTTTTAGGAAAGGGCATTTTACCACATTTATAATCGACGGCTTGCTGAGTCAGCAGTTGTGGACCAAGACAATTGGACTTATGGTGCTGGATGGTCTTACATTGGGCCCCACCCCAAGTTTCTAGTTGTATTCATGAGTTATACTTATGAAAAAATAGAATGCAGGAAAATTTATTAACATTTAGTAGTTACAAAGCTCTTGACCATTATGGCACCAAGCCCACTATTACGAGTGCTGTGATGCAAAAGCATTTATTTTCTCATATAGTTGTGTCTAACATTTCATAAGTTTTATGCATGGATTTGTATTTCAGGTTTCCATCTCTGTTTCCACCGTTAAATAAAGATTATGTAGCGTGGAAAGTTGTAAATGCCGTGTGTACAAATCAGAAGTTTTGTATCATGCCGAGGTCAATCCATTTTCTGGCCCTACTGAAATGGCAAGTTTAATTTTATACTTTTGTCAGAGTGCTAATATTTTATTTTTAGGATAAGCTTTGTTGTTGTGACATTCTGTGCTTTTAATTTGACAGAATAGATTAGAAGTGGTATTGCCAGAAAGTCATTTTATGAATAATTCTGTATATCTGTATGATGGGTGTATCTTGTTGAATGTAAATTGAGGTTATTTGCATGCGTATGTATTACGATGGCGATGAAGGGAACGATAGAGAGGACCCCAAAGAAGACCTGATAGGATTATGTCAAGGAAGATATACATTGTTTTTCGTACATCTGGTTCTTGAGGATTCTGAGGCTCGGGTTGAATTAAATGGAAAATTAGAGTAACAGGAAACTTCCAGTCTTGTTTACCCAAAATTAGCCACAAAATAATTGTGTGTTTTGATGTATATTTCTGGGTTGATAATGAGTTAGCTGTTTTTTACCAATTGAGTTCTGTTTGTTAATGGGCTTTGGTTCGCATTGGTATAGCCAACAGAGCACCGTTATCACATTCTTATTGTCAAATATTTCTTAATGATAGGAAAAATGAAGTAAATTTAAGCATTTGGAAGACCTTTACTTGTGGCTGTTGTGTTGTGCTGACAGGTTATTGCCTTACGAGACCATTGCGTTAATACATCAGTTTCTGTGGCTTGACACTGCGATGGATGGCTTTCAGCGGCATGATAAAAACAAACAAATATAACTCCATGATGTAATCTTTCCATATATTATTATTCACTGGTGCTGAGCCTGTGTGGACCTTCAACTTGAGCTTAATTGGTGACCAACTGGGTGATTTTTGGTTGCTTTTTGTTATGAAAGGGTATATCAGGACAAAACAGATGATTGGAATTAGAAATTGGAATTTAATATCTATACTGTACGAGATCGATATGTGCCATTTTTGTCTGGGATTGTTCCAGTGAAATCAATAGAAAGTTGCTAATTTTTTAGGCTTGGGCAAAAATTTGTCACCACAAAGATGTCTCTGAATCTCTGCTGTATTTTGGAACCGTAAGAACCTTGCTCATCTGTCAGACTTTTCAGTCCCGCATTTTGCTCCCAATTTAAATTGCATTCTGTTGCCACATTTTCCATCGATGAACATTACTGCATTGTGTTTTTCTAGTTGAGTAGTGAGTCCTCGGAATATACAGACTGCTTCTTAATCACAGTTATGCCATACCAGCAGTGCCAGATGGTTTACATCAGATTTGAGTGTTTTTGTTCATTTGGAGGCTCATGCAGACTGCTCCTGTGATGTTGTGTTACAGGAAACTGTTTTTATTTGCATATTATTTGTGTATTATTTTTTTACATTGCTGTAAATTATTATCAACACAGCAAGCTTGCATGTGTATAGATCTTGCATGAAGTAACTGCTCATTTTGACATAGTTGTTCTGGGCAAACAACTTATTGAGGTATTGACTGTTCAGACATTTATGTTATATGAACTATAACATTGTGCAGCCTTTTTAGTGCACTATGGCTAGTTATTTTTTTAATTTGGCCCATATATTTTGTTTAACCAGTAAAAATTTGTACATATAACTAATTACTGCATGTTTAACCAGTGTAAATCTGTTTCACCGTGTGTATGGTTGTAATCATTTAATTTTCTGCACTATATGCATATAATCGTTTTGTAGTGATTCCATAATACACTTTTGTGAGTACAACTGATAGTGATCTGCTGGTTGCAGTCATGATGAAGTGCTTGAAAAATGCCTTGGGCAATCACACCAGTGTTTTCATTGTTCGCATAATAGATAATTTTTATAGCATGCTCCGTACGATATTTGCAAAAATGTCATATAAATAACTTGCCCAAAACGTTTTGTGTATGGATGTCATAGACATTTTAAAAGGTTTTTTTAAAAAAGACATTCATTTAAAATTCCGTCAGTAACTTCAAAAAGGACTTGAAACCACATGAACGGATTAATTTAATTAATTTAATGGACTATAGTGGTGGTAGTTTACTTAGTCTAGTGATACTTGGTCTTATGACCACACAGTTGAATTGAAATTGAAGAAAAGTTCTCTTTCTGTAGTTGCAGCTATACTGCACTGGACCTACAGCATTAGGTAGCGGCCTACTGGACAAGAGGCTGAAAGTTTTTACTTAACATTGTTTTTAATTTCTGCCATTTTTATTACGTTTTTGACATTCTTAAAAAATTTCAGAACTTTTTTTACATTTATGGTTATTTGTGCAACCGTACTACGTTGTACTAAATTAAATTTATCACAGTTTTAGTTTTTTGATGCAACTAATATTTGCTACCTTTGAGCATGTCATCATTCTTTAGTTTAAACTTCATGGTTGTTGGAAAAGAAATTCTAAGTGGCGGATTTAATTACCACCTTATACGATTCGTTCATTAGAGGTGTATTGCGTAAAAATGAGAAAATATGAGTGGCAGCGGTGGGATTCGAACCCACGCCTCCGAGGAGACTGGTGCCTTAAACCAGCGCCTTAGACCGCTCGGCCACGCTACCGTCAGACAAAGAAATAGAAGCTGGCTTTATTTAAATGCACTGTAACTTTCAAGCATTTACAACATCTGAAAACAACTTTTTACAGGAAATAAAGTGTGCGATGTTAACAAATCTTATTTTAACATGGGCAGTATATGTTGGCAGCAGCAATACTAGTAATGCAAAAGCGTCCGCCTGTGTAACGTGGTTATACCCACGAATTTGAATATTCATATCGGTGGTTATACCATTGACACGACGTGCTGGACAGTTTACAACACGAGTCAAAAACGACAAATGACCGACTTTCAACACTGTTTCACGAGCATATTCTGAGACAGATTTGCAATTAAGCGTTTTGTACACATATTAAAAGTGTCACTACGCGCTACCACGGTGGTCGCTACAAGTGCTATGCAGCGTTGCAGTAATTATGACGGTACAGACAGAAAGCTCGTTACAAAACTCCGAGACGACTGTCTGAATGTCGTGCACGTGCACCGAATTATTCGGAATTAAGCAGCCTCCAACGCATTTCTCAGTGTTGCTCTAGTACCGGCCTAGCCTCATTCTATGGATCTTTTTGTCATGAATACTTTTTGTCACTAAACCCAATATAGCTAAATCGCTCATCATATGTTGAGGAGTATTATCGGATCGACTCTGATTTTGTGGTTTGGGACACGCGCATCCAACGCATTATGGGCAGAGGGAGGCTTAATGTACTCAGGTCCTCAACTTCTTTGTTTTTGAACGTAGGTCCACCAAATTTGGATACGTTGTAGCCCTACCCAGGGCTTTCCGAAAATGTCGAAAAAAGTGGACCAAAGTTCACCGATTCCGAGAAAATCGGGTCCGAAGTCGAAAATTTGACCCCAAAAATCTCGTCCCCCAAGGGGTTTTGGGGGCAAATTTTGGCATGGGCCTGTAGGGGGCCTAGGGGCCTACCTTAGTTTCGAAATTGGGGGACCCCCCATTTACCCCCCAATTTTGGGGGATTTTTTTCGTAATTTTCACTTTAACCCCCAAAATCTCGAAATCTAAGTCTGGGACCCCCTTTTTTATTTTGTCATTCGATAGGCGACTCACAGTAGTATACATGGAGAAAAAAATTATCAAAATAAAATCCGATAGCTTTTTTGCTAGGGCCCCCCAAAGTTACCCACTATGGTAAATTTTACGGTTTTTGATGCATAACTTCGTCGTTTTTGAACTTTGGCCCACAAAATTTTTGCGGCTCGTAGGACGTTTTAAGGCTTTTCCGCGAATGCCAAAACATGTGGACCAAGGTTCACCGGTTTCGAAAAAAACCTGAACCAAAGTTCAAAATCTGATGCTTCTAATAACTTTCTTGTTTTTGAACTTTGGCCCGTAATATTTTGGGGTTTCGTAGTCCCTTCTCGGGGCTTTTCAAAAATGCCGACATATGTGGACCAAAATACACCAGTTTCGAGAGAATCGGGACCAAAATTCAAAAATTGATCATTTAATAACTTTTTTGTTTCTGAACTTTGGCCCACAAAATTTTGGTGGCTTGTAGCCCTTCCGTAGGGCTTTCCAACAACGTCAAAATATGTGGACCAAAGTTCGCCAATTTCGAGAAAATCGGAATTATCGTCAGAATTCAACCCCCCATAACTTTTTTGTTTTTGAACTTTGGCCCACATACTTTGGGTGCCTTGTCATCCTTCTGGAGGGCTTTCCAAATGTGCCAAAATATGTGGACCAAAGTTCACCAGTTTCGATTAATCTGGACCAAATTTCCGAAATTTGATCACCTGATAACTTTTTTGTTTCTGAACTTTGGCCCACAAAGCTTTAGTTTTAGACTCCTCGTGAACCGCTGCGTAAGTGTGCAAAATTTCATGAAAAAATTCCTAACGGTTGTTAAGATATGGAGGAAAAAAGAACATTTTATGAGCTAAGGCAGACGGCTCCTCTTTGTGAGTGAGCAGACCGGCTGTAAACCGCGGCGTGCGGATTTCCTATTAGTGGCGCTGGCCCGCTCATTGGTTTGCAATATCGCTCTATGGATCGCGTTTGCTGCGCCGCCCCGTGCAGCCGCACGGACGGTCGGTCGGGCGGACGACGGACGGGGGGAAGGGACGGCCCTCCCACTGTTGTGCTGCGACGGCGAACGTGCGGCGGGAGGGGCGGGGAGTCGGTTCTATCGCTCGCAGTGACCGACTGACTGCCTGCCGGACAGCGGGCACGTTCGGTATGCCTGAAAACCGCAGGACAGCGCCGGACACTTGTAAAGACCGCGTGATAGGCCTATGTATGTGTGTTTGTGTATTGTCAACGTGTATGGAATAAAACTGACTAAAGAATTATTGACTTTATTGCTTTAATCTTTGCGACGTAGGCTTTTAACAACCGCCATCGACAAATAAGATCGGCCTGTTGCTTATAGTATAAAATAACTCGGTCACTTGTATGTATTCAACCGGCGTATATATGTCGAGTTATAGCCCATTTTGTTTCAAATTTTGTTCCAATTGCAACGAGGGTCAGTCAGTCGATTGGTAGCATTCGCTGGCTCATCCCCGAAAACCCCGCTATAGATGCAAAAATCTCGCAGATATCTATTACACAGACGGAGAGTTATAGCCAATTTTGCTCTAAATTTCGTTGCCATTTTGTGACACAACTACTTAGGGTCATTTCTTAATCCACGGTCAGTAATGCGACGATATCGGCAGTTCTACATAATACTGTGCTAAATAGTCTGAAGTTCTATCAACACAAGTGCGGAGTATCGGCATTGTATCTCTTTTCTATCAAATTTGGCAAGCAGTTGAAAATCGAAAAAAATCAATTTCGCCGCATTTTTCGTCGCTCGGACTGTTCGGTCATATGACCTTTATAGCTGAAAATTTTTCCAACAAATAATTATGCCTCAAACGATTTGCTTTGACGTAAAAAGCGTAGAAACACAGTTTTCCTAAAAAGACGCACAGATGTATGGATCAAACATTCTCACGTTACTTTGCGTATCGTATGCGTAGCGTTGGCAAATTCGTTCCTATGATACGCTCTATTCGCGAAAACTTTCGTACGGATGAGAAGACAACTCTCCACTTCAAAGTAATGTCCGGCAACAGATCCGCCAAGTTCAAGTTCGTATCGCTGATCGAGTAAGAAGTTTTAAATTTATAGCACAGCACTATTGTTTACATTCGAATGGAGAAACCGAGAAAAATCGGTGGGCGTGGCTGTTTGCTTTTTAGCAAATCGTGTTATTTTTGTACTTTAGTTGTTCTAACGTGCTGAATTGATGTAGATGTAGGTTAGGGTTACTGACGCTATTATGCGTAAAAACAACAGACTGCACCAGAGAGCTAAGTCTGTTACGTACCTCAGCAGACACGGAATGGATCGAAAACACGTTCGGTGTGTTTTCCGTAGTTTTTGGTTGTTTTCGGTATTTAGTATTACCACGTAGAATATTTCCACTACAGTGCTATCTGTTGTTGGTGCAGGTTATTTTTCAAGTGGAAAAAAGAATCACAGAATCACACGGTTATCACCGAGACCAACTTGAGCTTTTTTGTGACTACACTGACTCATGGCTGGCAAATGCACATAGATATTCTAAGTACTGCATGGTTGAGTACTGGCATGGTGCATGAAGGATAGCAAATCTTGGTCCTGCAATCTGTGATGGATTTGGAGTGGTATCAGTGCGTATTACACTATAAAGTTTACAATTTATTATTCTTTGTGGTAATTTATGTAGTTTATTGGGTGTTTGGGTCTTTAATTTTTGCATTGTATGTTGTTGTATTTTACCTTTAAGAAGAGGCGGATTTTCGTCAAATGCCGCAAGTTTGCAAAAATCCAATTTTACTTTTCTTTTACAAAAAATTTGTAGGTTTTTAATCCGTAAGTTGCTATTTATGACAGACAGCTGCACATTTCTGAAATGGGAGATTATGGGTACTCAGTATTGCACTTCGGCCACTAAATTGCATCACAATGGAGTATATTTAACCATAAATTCTGTACCTCAGAATTAAGTTTTACAACAACAACAAGAAAATTTTCTGATGTGCTAGAATTTAGGGGGCAACTAGCTCCCTGCCCCCTGCCATGATGCCACTGGTAATATTTGAAAAGTAACTATTTGAGTTACCAACTATTTAATCGCTACGTGCTGTAATATTCTTGTACATTTGTCAATTGGACAGACTGACAGCAAGTCCAGTGTCCTCGAATTGCTGGAAGACCCAGACCAGGTGCAAACAGACGCTGAAGTCGACGATTCTTTCAACACAACTTTTGCCAATCTTCATCCTGTCAATCAGCTTGTCTTACATCCAGCTATTCGGAGACTGTACCACTGACGTTACGTGACTATGTTACTGTTTGAATGCTGACTGACTATGGTTGACGTCATGGCGTGGCGTTGCATAATGTGCATTTACTGATGTTGCTTATTTTAAATTTCAACTGTGCACTCTTATTGCATATGTCAAGTTTTATTATTATTATTTACTTGAGGCTGATATACAGAAAAGTATTTTTATTTTTTTTTGTTTTTAGTAATTGTAGCAGATGAAAAATTAAATTATTTTTGGGCATAGGGGCCACCAAAGTGGGTGTCGTAATTTTTAACTTAATTTTTATTTTTACCCCAAAATCTCAAATACCTGCCTCCTGGGACTTTCACCCTTTGGAATTTTTTGGAGATCGGCTTTATCCCCCTCGACTCCGAACATGCAGAGTGTTTTTGAGCAGTCGACTGTTTCAGTGAAACGTTTCTTTAAACATGTGAAACTTAACTGTCAAAAAATATAAATAACTTCACACAACACGTTTTAACACCTGTAATATGTACAACTACATAACATTTCCAAATTGTCCAACGTCTAAAAATTACAAGATTCTTACACAAAACAGTAGAAACACGTCAGCAAAATTTTGGCATTCATCACTATCACAAGCTGTGAATTTTAACAACAATAAACCAAGGGAATGCCGAAAGATGTGAAGTCTACATAACACAGACAAGATGGCCTAACTCAGTAGGCCTATCACGCTCAAAAAAATTCCATTTATTATGTTTAAACTTTAGCAATATTGTAGTACAATTTACAAAACATTCATTACTCATAAAGTTACGTTCCTAGTTAAATAATACAGGAAAAAATTCACTATCACTCTGGATGCAGAAAAGCAATGCAATAGGTTATTTACTAATTTGGTGTTAGTGGAATTTTGCCCATTTTGTGATTGTGAAGACATCCCATACAACAGCACGACATACTCTTTACTACTCAGCATATCATAAAAATTAGAAACACATTAAAAAATAAAAATATCCTAAAACATCTAAAAAAACAAAAACATAAGATGACAATAATGAAGTAGTGAATGAACCAAGTAGAACACTCACGAGCACACAGATTTCTCAGCCAACATTCAAATCCAAAAAAAATATGCTCACTCATAACTGGCAACACAAGAAGCCCAGCTGTCGCTAGGGTGGGGCAGACCGTACTGGTTGTCACTGAACTTGAAGGTCATCCAATGTCGATGATTTTCATTTCATCTGAAAAGGCATATGTTACCTTCCATTAGTGACTGATAGTAACCTAGGCTGTATCTATCACCGTTTCCGAGATATGGCCAATTTTTTGCTGAAAAACGCACATTTTCCTACCCCTGTCCATTCAACCCCCAATTTGAAAATGTTCCCCTTAGAGTAAATGACTGAAATTTTGCATGCCCGAGTTTAACACCCATAGCTAATTATTCCTGTAAAAATTTTTCCCCTAGGTCCTACACGTTAGCCACAATACATCCGTTACAAAGGACAAACGGACGGCAAGTGTAGCAAATGGCTGGACCTTTAAGCTTACAGCTTAATGATCGGACCAAAAAAATACGTCAGTCTTCAAGAGAACAATTATGCCATTGTTGACGTACCATAGTTTCTGTCACAATCATAAATCTACGCACAGCTACTTCAGTCAAAACTATTAACACTCAAAACTATTACATATTGACATGCACACACATAACTACAAAATAACAGTTTAGTAAAACTACAGAAATAGCACATATAAAAATCAGATGGAATACAGTTTCAATCATAAACAAGATACAGCCTCACACCATATTAGCAGAGAACTGCTAGAATTAGCAGTCTTCAGATACAAACGTTGACAGCTTACGAACCAGTCAAAAATATACAATATTTGCGGCACCATAGGCCTACATGCACACTCAATAATCACATTTTGACGGAATACTTTTTGCACTTTGTTTAATAAAATATCAAAGTTTGCAGTGACTGATAAAAGGTTTTTAAAAACATTAACGGTGATGTTATAGCTCTTAATGGAAGCCCATTCCAGAGCTACGGAGCATCACCTGACGTATGGGATCTCACAGTGTTACCTGCCGCTCGATATAGGTAAACGTGCCCCACCGTAACCCCAGCCAGATAAGCCGGTACTTGATTACCTACCCAGGACCTAGGTGGCCGGTTACATACCGAGAACGTTTACCTGCCTGCAGGCAGTCACCCATGCAAGTACTAACCAGGCACAACGTAGAGTAACTTCATTGAACAAAGGAAATGCGGTAGCGCTACACCACACCACCAGCTCAATTACAGACTAGTTTAAAATGCTGTAAAAACAAACTCAAAACAAAGCTAATGCCATCATACATAATGCTGTATTACTTCACATGCTACATATTTAGCCACAAAATAGTTAAAGCAAACATAAATCAAAATCCAATGTTTCTTTAATAAAACAATAATGTCAGACTGCAATTGCACAATAAATGACAAGTCAAACAATAGACACCTTCAAATGATGCCACACAAGCATACAGCAGTTATCAATCTATCAATCAAAACAATCTGTATAACACTAGCTATAATCAGCTGTGATGAAAGAACTTACAATCACCTGAGATTTTAGCAATTGATTTCTTTTATTTCAAGGATGGTGGCACCAAAATACGAAAACTTGTTGCCTGGCGTGGTGTAAAATTTGCGCTTCTGCCTACTGTGTGCATTGATAAGAACTGCTTTGTTGAAAGTGGGGTCACATATGATGAGTGTGCAACTGAACAACTATTCTCCCACTTGAAAAAGTTGCAGCCCTTTCTCGACGTCCGTGTATTGGCACTGCAACAATAGAATGCCCGGCCGAGGTTCTGACCGGGCGACTGTACAAACTTCCTCTTTGCACGACATCCACAGCTGCACATTGGAGGCGTCGGCTTCATCATGGAACTACTACGGATGGACTGATTGCATGGAGTTACTAGCTGGCCAGGTGTGACAAACTCTGAGCTACAACTGCCTCTGACTGACAACTGGTTCTGCGGGGTTCTAATGGCCGATGGCTGCAGTCGTAGAACTGCAGAGCTGCTGCCGAATGAAGACCGACCACCTCCGGCAACCTGGAGTTTCACGGATTCTGATAACACTGCAGTGCCGCTGGACACAGTTAGACCACTCACAGGTGATGCATAACTGACAGCACTTGGCACTGATATGTGACCGAAGAGAGTGGACGTTACGCATGAATGAAATGAGACAGGCGAAGATTTCAAAACCGGAACTGAAGAAGACACAGCTGAACTGATCCGACATGATGCTGTAACTTGAGTAACAGCTGACAGTGACTCGGTTCTCATAACATTAACCATGGTGGATGAATGTGCAGTAACAATAGAACAACTCACGTTACCCCCTGAGCAATTGTCTGACATGCAATTGCCAATATCACCTTTAGCTGATCGAGGTACAAACTTTTGACTATTCTTTGCCAAATCAAGTACACTGGCTGTCGGAATAAGGCACACTTTAGTAGTTTTGGAAAGTCCGACTGTTTTTGGTCTTTCATTTTCTTTACACAGATTTCTTGTTCTTTTTATTCCTGGTGAATTATTTTTTGTCCACATCTGCGAACTACGGTGAGCAACGTTAATGCGATCATACAGAACTTTTGCATTTGAATTCTTTGACGAACGCCTGGTGGATATGTTCTGTGCAGCAGATCCATTGTGATCTTCATAGATCTTGAAGTAAGGTTTCGTGCTTCTGCTGCTGTCTTTATTTGCCACAGAAGACTGCAAAGGTTTTGCAGCAGTATCGGTACCAGTGTCATCATCAATGAAGCTCTCATCCACCCAATCGGCAGCAATGAAACCATATGATGACAAATGATCGACGACTACATCTGCTTCGCTAGTCACCACTCTGCTTTCTGCAGTTTCACCTGAAAACTTTGTAAGAGTCTTTTTTGAACCGGAATTCTTAAACTGGTTTGATGGTGGGCAGTCCGTTGTCTGCTGATTCTCCTTCTGTACTTTTCTGCATCTTTCTTCAGCTTCACACTTCTGCTGGCCACAGATATCACCCAGATGCTGAGCCTGGCAGGCCTGATTGTTTGCTGTAAGCACAGATTTGCTGACAGCTATTGATGGACAATGCATGGCTGTCGGCTTGGAAGCATTTACTGCTGGTGATGTTGTCGGTCCAGAAACATTCACTACTGGTGACGTTGAAGTTCCACAACCGGATGGGTCTATCTAAACACACATGCATTCAGCCACTGAATCATTATTGTTATTATAGGGATGTTTAAAGTGGCCTAACTAACGCTCCCGAGGACTGGAGGCTTTGGCCAGAACGTCCACGTCACACCTGGCTACAAACAATGGAAGCTGACTTTCAGCCGCTCAACCATGGACTCAACTCACCATGGCGACACACTTGAGATCGAGGATATGATGGAGGCAGTTCGTGGAAATGGCTACGCTCCAGACCAGGGCATGCTCGAGATGATGATGATGACAACTAATGCTGCAGTCATGTCTATAACAACCACAGCTGGAATGCTGAACGCAGAAACGTCCAATGCAAAAAGCAAATGTGCTACATGATGTCAGTAACCCTGTAGGTGAGTAGGTCAGCGAAAATTGCCACTACAAAAGCAATCAGAACTGTCCCACGTCTTAAAAATCATATTAAGTACATGATCAATTATTTCAACTGTGTGTCAATAAATTTTAAATGTTTGACCATAAATAATATGTGTTCAATTAAACGTCCTTGTATTTCTGCATGACAAATATTATGCAACCATACATGGTAATACAAGTTCAACAGCACTCTGTGCTGTCACTTTTCACACACACCAGAGATCTGACAAACCAGCAGCATGGTCCACATACTTTTATAATCAGAACATTAACTCAGACATTTACTTAATAAACGTGAACACTGACGCCTAGTCTCTGCCACAATACATCTTGAATTCATTCACGACATGTGGCACTATATAAACATGGCCTGATCAATTGACAAAAAACACAACAAAAGAAAATTTTGCTAGCACTTTGCTCTCGTAATTCAGAAAAACACTAAATTACGACCAGCGCAAAAAGTCAAAGTAATGCATAGTGATAATTGGTTACCACAGTGAGGGATTTAGTTATCTGCAGAACACAGCCATCGTTGATCATTCGCCACGCCAGACGTGCTGTGTTGCGAGCATCATGCAGTCCTGGACACAATCAGCAAAAACTCACATTAAAAAGTCGTGTTTATGGGAAATCCATCGCAGAGTTATGGAGCATCACCTGCCATATCAGATCGCACAGTGTTACCTGCCACCTGATGCAGGTGAACGCACCTGTCTTAACCCCAGCCAGGTACTAAATTTACCTACCCCAGAGGGATGAAAGGCTGAGCTGACTTTGGTGCTTATTATATATCTAAATGTGACCCGACCGGAAGTTGAACACATGAACTCGCGTCCATTAAGTCAAAAACCCTACCATTACAGTACCAAACGGCTTCATTCTGACTTAATCACACATTATAACTGTTCAAACCAGAACATTGTATAGACTGCCAAACAAAGCACAGAAAGATAAGCACATTGTGCAAGAATACTATAGACTAAGGGCACGTTGCACCAACCATACTTAAATTTAAGTACATCCTTAACCACCGTACTTAGCAGAAAATGCATTGCACCAACACCATTTAAGCAGGCCAGCCTGCTTAAACGTCACTTAAAAATAAGTGGTCAAAGTTGCCCAATTAAATTTGAGCGGCTGGCGAAAATGAGACAGACGCCATCTTTATTTAGCGAACTGTGACGAAGTTATTGTCCTAAATTGACGATTTTAGGTAACAGTTGTTATATACCATAAACAAAAGCGAAGAAAAGTGGCAAATACACGTGGATAATGCTATTTGTCGTTGAGTATTTACAGCTGAGATCGTTTTGAGTGAAAACAAATCACTTTTCTAAACAGCAGTGCGTTGACATATACGAGTTCAGCATGGTCTACAAAGTTTATTTTCTCAGGTTATATTCGTTGTCAGCCAAATATGTATCAGTCCATATTTATGTTGATTCTCATATATTTGGCCTATATATTACAC
>Ga0209367_1006037_pt1 | contig 16781 bp, 15 predicted proteins | sample WorMetLIZISLAND2_FD_187412 | JGI IMG/M metagenome (GOLD analysis project Ga0209367, IMG submission 187412) | Marine gutless worms symbiont microbial communities from Max Planck institute for Marine Microbiology, Germany - Olavius geniculatus... ... | reverse complement strand
ATTATCGATACTGCTGTCATTAAATGGAGAAAACGTTTGCTTGCATGTGTTCACATAGTGGGCCAACGCTTCAAGCAATTTTACTGCAGGCAGTTGAAAAATGGACAACTGAATGAAATGTCAGCCACAGTGTCAGAAATGTGAACAAAATGTGTTTTTACGCATTATGTTAATTAAGCAATCATATCGCATTGGATAAAAAAGTGATACTTTGCTGGTTGTGTTTTCCCCAGGTAGTGCGCTAACAAACGTTGGGTGAGGTGGGAAACTAAATGGTCATTTGATGGCAAGTTGTGTCGGGAATATTCACGCCAAAAATTATCGAAACCTGATATTTTGTTTTCAAGTTACAGTCGAAAATGTCGGGGATGTTTTTTTGGGACAGTGTAGAACAGTTTGTGGAAATGTAGGGCACTTAAATTTATCTTATTTCATTACATGTCTACAGAGGACGGACCAATATACGTACTAAGAGTGATCTTCTGTCCTGACTCTGGCGGCAGTAGAAAAGCGAAGAGCAAGACCACTGAGATGAGTGCGCACGGAATGACGAGGTTAAAGAAGTAATAGAGCGCTCGACGCCGGACGTGGATTGTGTACGTTATGTCGTAGTAAGGCTCGTCACAACACTCGTACTTGTACTCGTTTTTCTGCACGGGCATATCTGTACATTACATACCCCCTCCACACTATAGGCATCGCTCCATACACTGTGCCTCCTACCTATACATCATATAGAAAACGTCTCAGACACACGTGCGTACAAAGATAGAACGAGTTGTAATTTAAAAGAGCTGAATAAGGATGCAAGACAAAAAAACAATTATACGTATGTAGCAATCCAGAACTTCAAATGTAGTCATAATAAGTCAAACACCTGTGTTCAGCTTCGTACTGTATTTTTGCTTGTTTCACTTCCAACTTGAGTCAAATCTAACCTTTTCTGAAAATTTCAGCCAGCTGTGCTCTTTGGGCAATCTTACTAAAAACAAACCAACAGACACATAAGTAAACGTCGAGTAACACAACAACCTCCTTAGCGAAGGTAATGATCTGATGAGGTACCAGTAATGGTGTCCTGCAAGAATTAATTAAAGGCTTCAGAGATAAGCCTATACAAACCGACTAAGTCCCACTCGCTGCTGGGCTGGTAGATGGACTGGTCGGTGCTGTTAGTCAGACTGGCTGTTGACAAGTTGAGCTTAGTTCCGTCATACGACCACGAACCAAACTTCATCTTACAGCGCTGGTCATCGAACGGAAACCAGCGAATGTCGATGGCGCATGACGATATGAAGATTCCAAGCGGTTTCCACGTGCAGTTGCCGTCGGAATCGATCTTCACGTCCGTACGGAACTTGGTGTCTATCGCCTCGTGCGCACTTAGCACACAGACAGCATCATCATCGTCATCTTTGCAAATACCAGTGGGGCTGAATGGCTGCAGAATTTGCTATTTTTTGTACTACGCTAATTTGGCGTTGACCTGAGCATTAAAATTCCCCTTTACTCCTTTTCGTTTATCCCCTGTCCTATACTTCCCATTTTTTTCCTTGTGTTGTAGGCCTACTTTTTCCTTTCCTGGTTTCCGTCTCACTTTGTCTCTCACCTCAATTTATTTATTGTAGCAAGTTTGCGTACAAGTTAAGCTACAATGCCTAAGCTCTTTCACTGAGTCACTGTGTTCAAGCAGATCCGATCGTAAAACGCATTTAGGTCACTTTATAGCAGAAAACATAGGTCTAAATAAACCCCTACTGACTAAAAAACGATACAACACTAAAGCAGAAAGGCAAGCATAATTTTATGTCTGGTTAGATTCTTCTGAATGTTGTAGAAAATGAATTCCCAACATGAGACTGTCCCCGACCCTCCACTCTTCTGCGTATGCGGCCACTGTAAACAATCATAATCTTTGCTGAGAAAACACACAGTGGATGAGATAGACCGAGGTCTAACGGTTGATTAACGAACCTGTTGTAAAGCAGGATGTCCGGTGTCCAGATTGTGTTTGCTGCAAGCCGGACTAGCTCTATGTCGCCGTATTCCGATTTGTTCCACGCCAACTTGTAATCCCTCCATTTCTACTCAGCACCACCAACATCGAGTAGGTCTATTGAACTAACAAGTAACTTGAGCAAAGCTCACGTTACGCGCGATAGCAGCGGTCCTGCCACTTTGGCATTCAGTGTAGGCTTACAGCAATAAGATATTAATGCATCTTGAAAGAGTAGGCCGACTTAAATTTGAGGCCTTCGTACGGAAGACTCCTTGAATTCAAGAAACCGAAACTTAGATTCTTAAAAATGTCCGTTCTATGCTAAAAAATATCATACGCAGGTTGATCAGGTCTATATCCAACCATTTCGGCGCAATTTACTTTTAAAATGTGTGTCGCAGCCGGAAATCGCAAAAGATTTACTAAACCCTCTATTTCAAAAGTTCAAGGTCATTCAAGGTCATCGACGTTGACACCAATAAAAAACTTGTCACCAGTGCTTGCACTGAACGTTTATAGACGTTGTAGCAACATGCATATTACATATAGTCGTACGGTACGTAACAGAGGGCAAAATCTGAGCGATAACAAGTAATAATCAAAGCATTGCTGTTAACTGCAACAACATGACGGACACAAAGAAAACTCTAAATCAATCGCACAGTAGAACTTTATTCATTCTGGTTGAAACTCACAAAAGTTAGCCACAGCTTCGTCAGCAGAAATTCATTTCTTTCATCCTGAAATAAACGCAAAAATTGCTTTAGCTTCAAACTTGGAAGTCAAATTTGTCATAACGATATGACGATCGCACGCTGTTCGAAAATTACTGATAATTTATAGCAACAAATACCAACTGAAATATGCCGTATTTTGCGAGTCATATTTTTCAAATACTGCATATAGTCACTACAGTGACAGAAGTTGTTATTGAGGACCGGATCGCAAATACCTGTAAAATGTCGATTTAAACGAAAGCGAAACGCAACAGGTAAACTTAGCGCGGCAGTGAGACAATATACATCTTTCCATACGAAACAACTATTTAGGCCCTATAATTTAACATTGTGGTTATGTATGGTTACGTATGGTTAATTTGATTATTAACAGCGGCGTCGTTGGTTAAAAAGTTGGAGTGAAGGAAGTTGCAATTTTTCAACAGAAACATGCAAATTTTTGACAGAAAATAAAATTATTGGTATTCACAATTTTAATTTTGCCTTTAAATGGGGGGGATTTCAGCCTTAATTGTCGTACATTTAGAAGTACAGTAGCCCAAACTGTACGACAAAAAAATAAAAGGTTAGAAAGGTAGTGATATAGCCCTTAATAAGACGCCCACCTCAGAGCTACGGAGCGTCACCTGCCGTATGGGATCACACCGGACACAGGTGAACGCGCCCCGCCTTAACCCCAGCCAGATAGGCCGGTACTCGATTTGCTTACCCCCGGAAGAATGGAAGGCTGAGTTGACCTAGGCGGCTGTCTACATACCGAGATGGTTTACCTGCCCACAGGCAGTCATTTATCGCAGTACTAACCAGACTCGGCGTACAGTAACTTCGTTGATCGGATCAAACGCGTTAGCACTACACCACGCCATAATGATTAATACAAATTGTGACAATTTGAGACGGTGACTTTTAATTACGCACGACTTTGACGATCTGGTGCAGGGAGACGGCGAAACTGACGTCGAGTGTATCTTGTTCTTCGATGACCGGTCGCGTCAGTTTCTTGAGGTTACTGCGCCGCTGCAGTATCTCGCGAATTAGTCGCTCCTCGTGATCGCCTTGCTGCGTCCCTACATGTTCAAAAGCAACTGTCCACTCAGCTCTTAAGGCGCGTACAGAGCGACGTAACTGAACTCAACTGAAGTGAACTGTCACGGTTTAGTTTTTGACGAACTGACCAGTGGGCCAGCAAAGCGAGCCCATGCATTTGTCACGTTGCGTACGTGCGACTAGTCACGTAGTCGCTGACGCCGTTAGACGGTGCCTACTGTAATGCATTTACCGTTTGCCCACTGGTTAGTTCGTCAAAAACTAAACCATGTTAGTTTAGTTCAGTATATAGTTCAGTTCAGTTACGTCGCTCTGTATACGCGGCTTTATAGTTTTTCTTCCCGCACGACGTCCCGTACGACGAGACATTATACACGTAGAAACAATATCATTTCTGAGACAAGGTTGGCACAAAACATTCCGTTAGAACGAAATAAGTGCTATTTGCTACGGTGACGAGTACACTCTAGTGTATGTGTGTAAATTTCTTTCGTACCTGGAACAAAGGAAGCAATGAGGAGCAAAATCAGCTGCAGCAGCTGGATAAGATCCTTACACATAACTTCCACCATCGTTCAGGCGATATTAATACAGGTATAATGTTGACTTACGCTATACGTGACTGATTGTATTGATTTCTGCCTATCACAGTAGCATCTGTGTTACTGTGTAATACGACACGGCGGCTTGATCGGACCACAATGGGATGCGACAGCTGACGATGACACCACATGCATAGGTAGGCCTATTATATCGGAGCTAGGCCTACAGCTTTCGCTTAAGGCGTCTTATTATGCGGCCGTCCTATAACATGCTGCATTACAACTTTTACAAGTCTTATCCGTCTATCCGTTCGTCCGTCTTGTCTGTTTGTCTCATATTTAAGCTCCTACTCGCACGTACTTAACGACAAAGGCTGGTGCGGATGCATCACCGAGACATGACAGGTGTAACCGGCGTGCCACTTTTTAGCTCAAGAGGCCAAAGATCAAGGACACCAGACACCTAAAGTCAAAAACTTTGTTTCAGATACATATTTCGCGTAGGCTAGATGTCTCTACTTAGGAGGCAGCGGCGCAGTGCAGTAGGCAATAGACGAATGACCACATGTGCAAGTCGGCACATGGCATGGCGATCCATCTTTGCGTGTTCTACTTAAAATACAGTAATTAAAGTCACACGGTCGGTCTCGTGAGTATTCCGGGTTTTTTCGACCACACCGATTTTCGTACTGTAACCAAGCGATTGCGACAATGACGGAAATACGGCGTACATGCGCGCACGAATGCGACAAACGCAGATATTAAATACGAACAAGTAATTATGAAAAAACAACGGACGAAAACTACAGGTGAGCTGAATGATATGGGAAACGAAAATGGTGACTGCCATTATTTTGCCGTGGTCGTCGTCGCATTCGTATGGATACAGTTTCTTCGAAAACCTAAATTCTACCAATTCCAGAATTTTCTGGTAAGGCCTATAGAGGCCTACTTGAAGTAAACCGTTTTCGGTTATTGGTCGCTTTCAGGGGCAGTCACCGAGTGCACTGCATTGACACTCCAGAATCTAGACGCTGTCTGTAACACAATAGTGCCAGACATGTTTGTATTTCCGGTTCCGCGTTACGTCACGTACCGTAGCTATTTCCTGTTGTTCATTTTTGCTCTCTGTGGTCGAAAATTTGGCTTTTCCACCTACTTTGACTTTGCCACCTTTTTGTCCAGATCGTCAGTTTCAAAATAATTATTATAGGCTTAGTTTATGACATCATGCTTATAACGACTTCCGTTCAACATGGCGTGGCCCTGTCCTCCAATAGACAGCATTATGAGATTGATGACTGTCTGGAGGATAACAGGGAAGATTATTATAGCCACTATTATTACTTCCGCCAAGGAGGTAATGTTTTTGCCAGACTTTGTCTGTCTGTCTGTCTGTCTGTCTGTTAGCAAGATAACTCAAAAAGTTACAGGACAGATCTTTCTGAAAATTTGAGGGTATGTCGGGCATGGCACAAACTACCAGTGGTTCAATTTTGGGGGTGATCCGAAAGGAATCCTGGATCTGGATCACTTTGAAATTTCCGATATTGCGTTAAAGGGGGCATAAGAGAACCGCTAGCAAAGTGAATATGGTGACGCCACCTGTCGAATAACATTGCCTTGGCGGAGGTACCTGCGGGCTATGACTGCTTTCTAGTTTCTAATTACATATACACGCGTATAATGGAGTCTTACAATTTTAGGTTTAGCCCATTTTTTGTTTTCTTTTGTGTTTCTGTAAAGGTTTAACTTTCTGTTTTTTAATTGTAAAGGTTCAACTTACGGTTCTGTTATTATGTGTTTGTGCATTCTGGGGACGTTAAACCCTACTCACTCACTCACTTCGGTCAACAGATCAACAGTTAATTCAGTTCAGTCAACTGCAGTATTTATGTTCGCGCAGTCTTATAACTGTATCACAGGCCTGATCATGACTGCACTGGTAAGATGGGAACAGGCTTTGAATTGTGTGGAAAAATAGCTGAGGGCGGAGAAGATAATTATACCGCCGGCTCCCAGCCTCCCAGGTGGGTGGTCTCTCTGATGTCGTTTATGTTTACCACAGATTGTAGACTTTACCATAGAAAGTACAGTAGGTGCTTGGATTGACTCACTGTCGATGGTGTTCGCTACATTTTGTTGTTTGCTGCTTGCCATAAATCAAAATTCTAATTATACTGATATATCGTGGATATGCCGACTAAGATGACTACATAGCACCATTTTGCACTAATTGCGTGTAAACTGTAAAATCGTAAGAGAAATGATCGGCGACCAAACACGACACCCCCAGGTAGTGAGCTGGTCTGCATGGCCCAGCCGCCCGGCACGGTGATTGGCAATGAGAGAGAGCGCTGCGGTAGGCCTAGTTGCAGGCCAGCACCGGCAGTATACTGTGTGCTGTAATAAATCTTGTCGCTGTCGATTTGGCTTAAGTTTGTGAACTTGCGTACAGTTTTCGGCGTGAAAAAGTAGCTCGGTTAGCGAGCGGATTGGCAGCGAGTGATCCGGCGTGACGTTCGGCGGACGAAAGCGTTATTAGATCGAGAGATCGAAGTCGATTTTGTAGCGAATGATAGAGACTGGCTGCAGCTACAGAGCGAGCTTTGTGCGCCCGGCTGGGCTACGGTAGAGCAACAGACAGACAGCGCTGGTAGCTAGCGGCAGAGTGACTGGCGGCCAGGCCGGGTGGCCGGGTCGGGTGGGCCAGAGCACGTGGTGGTGCCCGTCTGACTGGCACCACGCACCGTCGACTACTCCGACGTCGTGGCGCCATCACCGACAGCGCCCGTCCTATCGGCGCCGGACGTCCGTCCGTCTGGCTGTCTGTCCCATGCAGAGATAGTATCCTAGTAGAGAGAGAGAGAGAGATACATGCTGAGTGAGCGGCAGAGTGGATGCGCCGCTGTGTGACTACTGGTGCTACGGTCGTCGGTTCTCCACTCGTCCTGCACGGGACCCACGCCGCGTTGCATTGTCGGTCGCCCGCCGAGGTTTCGACGGCGCGGCTGCCATGCTGGTCCGTCTGAGCGCTGCCGACCTTCTCGGCTGTCACCGTCGCTCTAGCAGTACGGTCGGAGCGTCCGATGCGCGGCGCGTTTCCGTATGTTTCGTTCGCGACGCCGGCACGTCGTGCAGACGCAACTGTGGAAGTGTCGTCGTGCTGGTCCCGGGACACTCTTCCAGCGACGCTCGATGACGCTCGATGAGCAGCCGCCGCCGCCCGTCACTGACGATGACGACCAGGACCGCTGCTGCTGGACTCGACGTCGTCGGCGCGACCACTTCGATTTTCCTTCAGACACCTGCGACGAACCTCGGGGGACCGCCCATTGCGACGAACCCATGGCCACCCACCGCGACCCGTCGCCAGCCGTCGACCGGCCACGAATGGCGCCGTGTAAGTCGGACGCCATGTCTTTGTTCGAACGTCTCGGACTCTCGGAACTGGAACTGCTGCTGGAAGTGGTTCAGGGAGCTGGACAGCAGGTGTCCGGCTGCATTCCTGCTCCGCTAGAAAGACCTGCTCCAGATGACGTCATTGTAGCTCGGCCGACGGCGCCACATCGACTGTGCTGGCTGCTGTACCGATGGACGCTTTCTGACAACGCTGAAGGGCATCGTCATCCGCCGGCGGATGTAGATTGCTTGTTGGAGCTGAACTTGAAGAGCATGCCGGGATGTGCCGGGCTAACAGAGTCGAACGTCTGCTGCAATCCGTACCATTGGAGTCGACCAGTTCTCGCCCCGCTGTCGCCTAGCAGTAAGTAAAGTTCTGTTTGACTCCTGTGTGGATGTCGTCATTGTTCAAGTGTAAACGTAGAATTATTATACAGAAAATTACTTCTTGCGTGCATGGCATACTTTTCAGGCAATTTTTACTTTTTTGAACGCATACAATGTTGCCCATTTACCAATTTCAGCGCAACGCTCATGCAAAGCAAATGGCTGTTCGCGTAATTAAAGCTGGGCTGGTGACAGCTTTTCAGCTAATTGTGTTTGTCGCTATTGCAGTCTGTATGTTATACAAGTTGTTGATAATAGACTAGTGTTACAGACTTATTTGTGTTACAGACTGTCGTCTGGGATGACACAGACCTGCTACGGGACACAGGTGAACGCCTCCCCCCACCTTAGCCCCAGCCATGCAGGCCGGTACTGGATTTATCTACTCAGAGGAATGGAAGGCCGAGTTTACCAGTGTGGCTGGGGCGGGGCTGGTTGGTTATATTCGGGGATGGTTTGCCTGTTCGTAGACAGTCTGCCATCCTGTAGTGCACGGCGTATTCGTTGATCGCGATCAACGCGCGTTAACCACTAGACAGCGTCCACAGTGCGTCTGTTGAATGGGCGCGTGCTGGTTGCGTAACTAACGGGTTAAACTGGCTAGATGGCTCTCATGTCTTCTCGTGTGTGTTCGGCAGCTACCGTGTAGACGCTTTTGTCGCTGACCGACGCTACGCCACAGCCACACATGCGCGCTGCTGCATGCTGCACGCTGTGAGTGTTCCACGCCGGTGTTGGCCGATGCGCTGCTTGCTGAATGCTGCTTAATACCCTGCCTGCTGCAAATGTGAGGTGCGCCAGCCTCGTCCGTGCTTGTATCTGGAGGGGACATAAAGTGAAACTATAATTCAAGAGCAGATTTAATACAAAAATGAAAAAAATTAGTTTGTCTGAGACAGTAATCGATAAGTGACAATGTAGTTTTCGTGAGTAGCCTAATTTAGTGCTACGATTTAAAAAGGTTGGATATTCAATATAGAGAGTTTGTACTGTTTTTCTCCGATGCTGTATGGTTCCTTACAGACAGCGTCACGTTGACTGATGTTGATCATTGAATCACGTTGAACGTAACATTGTCGGCATCAACGCTGGTGCGCACATCGTCGTTCTGTGCAGTATGCCTAGTTAATGACACTCGCTGTTATGCCGGCTGCTTACTCTGGCTAGCGCTTCTTTACTATCAGTTCGTCTCGCCCGCTGTTACTTAAGCCCACACACTGTTATGCTGCCGTCTAGTGGAAGCGATCTAAGTCTCTTTAGCGTCATTTCCACGAAACTTGGCACTGAAGCATGCTGTTGTTTTTCACGGTGCAGCGCTCGCTGCAATTACCACCAACAAACCGATTGTTCGGGTGTTCGCACGGTTATTTATTTATTATCCAAGTTCGTGCAAATAATTAAGGCCGTGGTTACGTGTAAGGCTGTCCGCACTTGTGAGTTTAAATAATGTAAAACATTCGTGCACGTTTACGTCTAGGACTGCGAAGTGGGCTTAAGCCCAGTAGGCATAGTTTGCAGTCGGCGCTGGAGCCACCCGACGCGCCTCAGCCGCTCATACGGCACGTAAATATGTACACTAAACATATGCGGTATTTTAAAGCTTTTGACGTCCGCCGATCTTTGATTGTTGAAGTGAAAGTTGGTACATGCGTCATTTCTAGCGTGGGAAGCGCTCACGTCGGGGCGGGGGAAATGTCTGAGGGGAAACGTCCGAGGTTGACAAGCCCAGGGGGGAAATGTCCGGCTCCCGTATATACAGCCCATGCACAAGAACAGAACACATTCCAATCCATCATCTTGATCAGGACTCAGGAGCGTTTGAGATTGAGAAGAATGTTGTTGAATGTGTAACGGTTTCTGTACCTCATTTCGCGGCCTATAGTTTACAGGGCCTACATGGGGTGGTAGGTGGTCGCAGTTAGCCGCTGCTGCAGAAGATAGAACAGTGAATCGTGGTAGATTGAGCCCTGGTCCCGTAAAATACTGCTGCAGCATGTTGGATTGAATTGAAAGATGTGAAGTGCAATTCGACGTTGAAGACAGACTGGACTGACGGTGATGTGCAGTCGACTGGACTCGTAGTAGCCCAGTACTGTACTTCATTGAAACAGTCGATGGCTGACTGATATGTACTGACGGGTCGGGTCGGATTGTACGCTGCTCTGACTGGTACTGGCGGCAGTTAATCGGTTGTCTGCCGCTAGCGTCACACTGTCTATAGGTTTCCAAACATTCTCGGCATTGGCGTCACAGCCGCCGCTTCTATTTTTCCTCATTCCACTGATCGGAAACGCTCGAGTTAAGTTATTGATGATGCAGCCAGCCGGTGATGCTATTCGTTAACGCGGCGCCTACGTCTGCGGTAAAACAAACAAAATCGCGATTTCCTGTTAGTTTGGTTTTTAGCCGACCGTACTTGAGTAACGGTCGAGCTATTTTCATGGTTGTCGTATGTCCGTCTGTCTGTCTGTGACGGATGTACTGTAGCTAACGGGTAGGGCGTAGGGGAAAACTTTTTACACGAATAATTAGCCATAAGTGTTAAACTCAAGCATGCAAAATTTTAGCCATCTACTCCAAGGGGAACATTTTCAAATTGGGGGTTGAATGAAGAGGGTAGGAAAAATGTGCGTTTTTAAAGGAAAATTGGCCATATCTCAGAAACGGTGAGAGATACGGCCTATGTTACTATAATCACTAATAGGAAGTCGCATATTGGCTTTCAATTTTCAAATAACAAAAATCATTGACGTTGGATGACCTTGAAGGTCACTGACAGCCAGTACAGTACGGTCGGCTATCCTAGCCACAGCTGGGCTTCTTGTTGCATTTTTCGGGTTTGGAGTCGTTGTGGGACAGACAGACAGGCAAGGCGTATAACGCGGCCTGTTCGATGGACGCGTAATTATTCATTCATGTAATAACGAACGGCATGCACTGGCCTCATGGAAAAGAATAAGTTATTTGCTGTCACTGTTAATTCGTGATGTTCACAAGGTACAAAGTGCTCATACATCAGCAAAGACTTAAACGAAAACGTTTGGGATTGGTAGCGCCAATATGTTCATCAGTCAATGATTTAATTACGTGTGTGATGTTTGCTCGTTGTAGTGGAGCGAAGGCGAGCAGCTGATGAGGACAACGCGTCTCAGTCGTCAGACGTTGAAGCGCTGAAGCCGCAACTCATCTCATCCTGTTCAGAAGGTTTGTCATTCACAGTGGCGGTTTTAGGCCTGGGCCGGGGGCGCAGGCCCCCCAGTTTCGTGGTCACCAATAATTTTTCGCAAAGATAGCGGAAATATCTGATTTATCTGCGTTTCCAAATTTTAGGAAAGTGGGCAAATTTGCGGCTTCCATTGAATGTCTGAAAACCAAAAGTGCTTCAGCTTCAGGGGGCTTTGCCCCCTGATCCCCTGACCAGGGGCTCTGCCCTGGACCCCGCTGGGGCTCTGCCTCCCCCGACCTCCGTTATAGACTCGCGCTACGGCGCTTGCCATGGGGCCGTGCCCTCAGATGTGGTGGGCTAGAACCGCCACTGGTCATTCAGCAGTCAGTTGGTTTGCCCTCGTTCACACGCCAGGCCAGAGATGGAAATGGGTCACTGGGTCATGGGTCACTGCAAAACAAAACGGCGGACTGTAAGTATTGATTTTGGCTTCTGAAGACTTAGAGGACTGGGGGTTGTTCAGTACCACCATGCCACGCCCCTCCTGGTCCCATGCGTAGGATAAAATGATGTAATGGCCATGGGTCATGCGTGACTGTAATGGGTCACATGAGTCACGGAAAACTCACAGGTCACTGTGATGATATCAGTCCTCTAAAACAGCAAAAATCATTTGGGTAACCTTAGATGGGGCTATGCATATGGCGTCCTTACAAGCTGACTTTAGTTGGTAGTCACTAACATAGTCTAAAGCCTTCTTCATTTGATGTTATTTGTCGTATTAGGCCTACTTGTTCAATGTTTACTGATTAGCGTAGCAGCCGAAAATGTTTCTGTTAGCCTATGGCTTAGCTAATGGTAGGCCTAAGAAGGAAGCGAAAATATGACCCTGCGCCAACACAATATTCAGCTAACCGCGCACTCATAGGCCTATGCATACAAACTGTCCAACTGCACAGCACAACTCTAACCCTGACATTAGACACTTTAATGTTGAAAGATGTTGTAGCAGCTACAGTGCCATGGAAAACATTTACATCAATCTTGGATTTTTATGCCTTATTGCTTGAGTTATAAACACGTGTAGAATGCACAGATGGATGGCCGGATAATAAAGTGATGGGACATTGCAAGAATCTGGGTGCAATGATAAACCTAAAACTGTTTTGGGTTTCCTTGGTTTTGTTTTATTTTTTGGTATTTTTTACTCTTATCGCAGACGAAGGCAGTATTATGTTTCAAGTTTTAGGTTTTGCGTCTATCTCGCATGCATTTTCGTTTCAGTCCTTGTAAATAGGCGCTTCAGAAGCAGCCCGTGCAGTGCACGTTGCACAGGCTTGCATGCAGTATGCACCAAAGAAAGTAGGCATCGTCTGTAAATTCTTTATGCTATCTTCCATTGGCATCCGTTTAGTCATGCCGTCGTTGCAGGTATGTACATTGTACAGGTGCTAGTTATTCATACCTGTTGCTGTATGTATGGCACGTGATGCTGTGATGAATAATCTGATCTCTGATGTAGATATGTCGATAATGGTCGTCCTTTCAACGTTTTTGTGTGCGAGATATGAGTGCATATCACGCTCCAGGGTCTAGACACTTTACCGTGGCGTGCAGTGCTGTATCTGCATGTTTGATTCTGTAACACTTTCTACTTTAAGGGTCCAGTGCTGCATGCCTCACAATTTTCAAATTATTATCTCTAGTCCAAATCTAAAAACAGTTTGACACGCAATATAAGCGCTGTGATGACGCCGACCTGTCCTAGGTGGGGTAGACTGGGTTGAAGAGCACAGTTCAGTTTTAAACCTGTTTGAATGCCTGAAACAGTAAGTTCGTCCAACACGCGAATTTATCAGAATTACTGAAAGGCACAGGATATTTGACCGGCAGCCGGTTAAATGGCCTATAGGCTATATGACCGGTCATATTTTGTCACCGGTCAAACGTGCCATGAACGGTCATGACTGGTCAAACGTCCGTCTCTATGAAAACGGACGTCTGACCGGTCACCGCCTTGAATAGCCTTAGCCGGTACGTATGAGCACCACGGTACTCATAGATGCTAAGACCGTGTCTCTGCAAAGTTACCGGGTGCTCGCCGTACCGCGGCAGGGAAGGCGGCAGCCGAGCAACTGGCGACCTCAGTCGTCACGGATCCGCCAGTCGGCCATCCAGCGTCTCAAGCATTGAGTTATATATTCTAGGCTTATTGGATATCATTGGTCTCAAGCCTAGCAAGTAGACCATCACAGATAGCCGGTCGGCAAGTTTTTAGCAGTGCTTGCCTGCAGGAACCTCGAATTTACCACCCATGTTCTACGCTAATATTTGGTGTTTATTATTGTCACCTAAATCTTTTAAAAATGCTAATCCTAACTCATATCCTAACCCCAACCCTAACCCTAATCCCCAGCCCTAAACCTTACATCACAATAATCACGCAAATTTTACTCAGCAGTGAGTACAGTTTATTTACTGTACGGTAGGTGGCGACTGCGATTTTTTATTTTGACCGGTTAGGCTATCTGACCGGCTGCCGGTCAAATATCACCACGTTACTGAAAAGGTTTGAATTATACGGGCTTCTGCTATGTTTCATAACGTATTATTTGATTCTGACAGTGATCAAAAAATTCTTTCGGGCGTACTGTATCATTTATTTTTCTGGTATTTATTGCTATTAGTAAATAGCAACTGTATTTTCAAGTTTTGTATTCGCCAGGTGGCAGCATTATTCTCTGCTGAGGTTTGGAATCTCTGATCGTTGCCAATGATTAGTGGCAGGGAACTTTTTATCATGGTCTAGAGTGTATTGTGCGAGTGTAACGAGGCATAATAATTAATAAACTCTAGACGGTGTTGAGGGAGCCAGACATTCCCTCCCTTGGACCTGTCAACCGCGGACGTTTCCCCTCTCGTACATTTCCCCTGCCCGGACGTTCCCCCCACCTGCTTTTCGAGTGCATCCGGTGTTGAAGCATGTTTATTTCATGACTGGGACGTGCGTGTGATAATCAGACGTGAGACGCGTTTCAACCGTCTCGTACGCCTGACTGAATCTAGATTGTGAGCGGCTATAACACCCCAGACAATGCGGTGAGAGATGGAAGGAAGTACGAAGTATAGAACGACTGAACGAGTGAAATAAAGCGTGCGTTGATGTGTTGGTGTAACTGCAGGCGGTGCGTCGAGCTCGACGTGGTCTGCTGATGATGTAGCGGACAGGTCGTGGTGTACGCTGGCGTACTGGGAGCTACGTCAGCGCATCGGTCCACTGTACACCGTGCGTCAACCTCACGTCGATGTCTTCTCTGAACTCGTGCTCGGCAGCGGTCTTTGCTTGTCCCAGCTGTACTCGACCGTGGCCACCCGCGTTGACCCGCGGGTGCTAAGAGCGCGGCGTAAGATCGGTGCCGGGCTGGTGCTGAGTCGTGAGTCGGATGGCGTGTGGCTGTACAACCGGTCGATGTGTCCTGTCTTTGTGGCGCGTCCTGTGTCAGCGGTCGAGCGCCTGGCGCCGGGCTGCTGTCTGCGAGTGATGAACCCACAGGGCGGTGATGAGAGGGCACTGCGGGTGGACGGACCGGCTACGTCGCGGCATAGTGTCCAAGTCAGCTTCGGCAAGGGCTTCGGCACGGACCGCTACTCGCGCCGCACGATCCATTGCTGTCCGTGCTGGCTTGAGATTCTCCTCAGATTGACTTGAATACACTGACACTCGCCGCAGTCCGGCGGCGGATTTCGTTTTTTACGCGCGAAAGCAGCTACTGCTTTCAGCGCGTGTTACCCATCGCAATTCTGTCTGTCTGTCTGTCCGTCACACGAGTGAATCAGTCGGTGCAAGCTAGGATCACCAAATCTTCACCGTCGACTGCCCGGAAGACCCTAGTTTCAGGAACCGTAAAGCTTTTCCGTAAATTCGAAGGAGGTCACCCCGAACGAGGGCTCTAAATGAGAGGGGGTGGGCAAATTTTGCGATTTTTGGCCAATAAGTCGCTGTATCTCAGTAACGGTGCGAGATAGGGTCTAGGTTACTATTAATCACTAATAGGAAGTCGTACACTGTCTCTCGATTAGCGCCGAATTGAACGCCAAAATAGGGGGTTTTATGAATTTTTTTGGCGATTTCGGGCTGCGACACAAGTCTATATCATTCACAAGGTGGCGCCACGCTACTATCGTTATGCAATCTAGATAGAGGATTTGGTATTTGTATATTAACTTACCGTGAACATCCCAATTTTCAGCTAAACTACTGAACCGGAACTGCTGTAGGCTTTGGCATTAGCTCAAATTTCTTGTTTTTCGCAGCTGTCCGTCCTCCAGCGCGTTGTACATAGCATTGATGATCTACTACCTCGTAACAGTCCAGAGATTGACATGGGCCGCCATAGCAGTTGTCTTTTCCAGTAGCAGTATTTCCACAAATACCGCGCGTGAATCAGTGGTAATGTCTCGGTGCAGGTCGTTAGTTATTGTGAATTCGAGTTTTACGCTTCAAAATATGGGATTTCTGAACCCTGTCACGGTTTTTGCGGTAGCAGCAAGCTATTCTAAACGACGCGTAGATTTTCGATATTTTCGATGGTAAAGAAATATAATGTCGCGTTTATCGTCTCCGCCCAGTTCCGAAATTTTTGACTGATTTTTTGGTACTCAGTTACCATTTAGCACTTCAAAAAACTGTGGCTACATTCAATGTATCCGTTGCTAAATGGATTTTCTGAAAAGGTCAAACGTAGCGCATAAAAAGGCAAATTCTGACGCCATGTATTCTAAGCGGTAGCTGAGCTGTTTGTTTTCAATCGTTTGCAAAATTGTTTTCAATTTTTGATGTTCAGATATTGATGGAGTAGGTGTATTGGTCATATGCTGCTCGTAACTGCCCGTTCTGGATTCGTTTTGATTGGGATGCTGAATAAGAATTGATTTAGCCTGCGTCCATCTCTGAAGCGCTTGTATCTGTATCAGTATAATACTGCACGCTCTTGAAGTGCAAACGCTGGTCGTCATCAGCAACAGTATATCTATAGAAATACCTATATATGCGACCTGCATACAGAGAAAAGAAGCATTTAGGAAATTCAATGCGTTTCTGGTCCTTAGCCAGTAATTCAAGTAATGTTTATTAAAGTATCTTACTGTAAGAGAACGCCGAGTGATGTAGGGATCGCCTGTTGCAAACTTGAAGCTTCCTTTGCTTGGACGTTAGATGTTCCATTTGATCAAGGTCAAATTAAGACATATGAAGGTCACAGGATGTCCTAATGCGCGCGTGTAAAATGTGATGTAGATATTAATATAAAGTTCAGGGATCCCGCGACCTTTCATCTTGACCTGTTGACCTTCAAACCATGCTTGCCCACTGTAGGTGTATTATTGAACAACGGCATTATGTTAATTTGGCGTTGTTGATGTCCTCTCTTTGGTGTCCGGACATAACCCCCCGGACACAACCCCCCTAGGACGAAACCCCCCCTCTTCGACAGGGGTAAGAC
>Ga0209367_1006036_pt1 | contig 16781 bp, 12 predicted proteins | sample WorMetLIZISLAND2_FD_187412 | JGI IMG/M metagenome (GOLD analysis project Ga0209367, IMG submission 187412) | Marine gutless worms symbiont microbial communities from Max Planck institute for Marine Microbiology, Germany - Olavius geniculatus... ... | reverse complement strand
GATCAGCTGGAAGACGGCTACAAAAGTAAACAACAACAGATGTGATTAAGACAAAAATTATGACAATGTGCATTTGAAGATCTACAAATGACACAAGAAAAAAGCAGATACATAGAAATCGGAATTGCCCTCTTTGGATCCAATTCAGAGTGTTTTCCAAAGTGGACACCAATTTACTACTGCCAGGGACCGACAGACCAAGCCACGGTAACACCTGTAGGAATAGGCAGAATCACGCCAATGCCACCAAATAAGTCCAACACAAGGCACTTCCGTGGCATGTTGTCTATCGTACTTGTATTGTACTTGCCATCAAGCTGCTTGTTTTGTAAAAATCTATTCATTTTCGGATGGCACGCCAAATTCGAACCATAGACACTATATTTTGAGAGTAAACCTGTACCATGTCCCTATTGAACACTTTGCTAAAAACTGACAATGGGATAAGTTTTGCCGCTCCGTGGGACGTTCAAGAACCAAAAAGCTTTCAGCTTCAGGGAGGCAAAGCCCCCCTGACCCCCAACCAGGGGCTCTGCCCCTGGACCCCACTGGGGGCTCTGCCCCTAGGCCCCCATTATAGGCTCGCGCTCCACGGGCTCGCCATGGCCTCAGCCACTGCTTGCTCCCCCAACTTTCAGACACTTGCAACGCCCATGTCTTCCATTGACCTCTGTTTTCAGCTTCGTGTTACTTGAGTGAGTGTTTTATTAAGCACATAAAAAATCATGTAAAATGATTTTGCACTTGTCAAATCTGTGAAGTATTTACGAGATGCTGTCAATGATTTTGAGTTATCTTTTGTGCATTATATTGGATTTTTCTTATTAAAGCTGATGCGTTTGTGATGTGATTAGCTTGAGGACATAGAACGGCTGTCTGTTATTCACGTGAGTGGAACTAAAGGTAAAGGCTCGACTTGTGCATTTGCTGAGAGCATTCTCCGAACTCATGGATACAAGACTGGATTCTTCAGGTAACCCGGAAAGCCTTGATCATAATTTATTCGTAATGATAACAAATGCCAAAAATCTAATAGGTGTCATGGTTGTTATTGCACTTCAGTGGCATATTTATTATGCAAAACCATATGTTTATTAGTGCTGAAATTATTTTATTTTACATCCTAATTAAATCTTCTTTTTCATACTCACCCAATTTATGTTCTATTAGAATTCTTCTGAGTGTATCTGAAAGTAAAATATGCTATTATTTCATCAGCAGCACTTCTGTTGTTAGTTGTTGTATAGATATTACTTAGAATAGGTTCATGATTTTACTTGTTATTTGACCGTTTCTTGGAGGTTTGTTTTGCTGTGCATTGTGGGTAAATTTGATTGCACCAGTTCTCCGCATCTGATTGAAGTTCGTGAAAGAATTCGTATCAACGGTCGTCCGTTGTCTCGCGATGCTTTCAGTCGATATTTCTGGCACTGCTATCACCAACTTGAAGACTCCAAGGTTCTTTATTCAATAATCACTGCTGTTACTTACTTCAGTTTTGGCTGAAAATTTTGTTCTTTTTTAGAGCTGGTAATGATTAATAAATTATAGTAGTTAAACTTTACAAACATTAATAATTAATTGATGATTGATTTTGATTAAGGCCAATGATTACGGTACAGCACATTATGCTAGAAGTTGTTACAAGAATGTTATGTTTCATTTTACATTTGTCATATGGCTTTAATTTTTCAGTGACAATTTTTGTTTAGAAGGTACGTTTATCTAAAAAAAGTTACATTTGTTAAATTGTGTTGTTTATGTCTGTGCAAATAATAAAAATTAGGAAAATTGTTGCTGGAGTTAAATGATGAAACCAGCGTCATGTTATCTTTTTGGATACTGATTAGTCCAATCAGAAGCGATAGCTTGCGGAGAGGACTTATGTTTTACTCGAGATGTTTTTTTAATTAATTTTTTTATTCCAACGCAAGATCTCCGAGATGTGTCGGTCGATTGGCGTGAAATTTTGCACGATGATCAGCAGTAGGCCATATTTCATAATGCCAGTCCAAAATTTCAGGGGCCCTTCCCCAAATAATTTCATGGGCCAAAAACAAAATTTGGTGCGATTTCAGATGACTTGAAAGTTTGGCGGTGAATATATCTGGAATGGATGAAGATATTCAAAATCGGTCAGTATTTGATTTACCGCGGTTCCTCTGGCGTTCAGTGAAAAAGGTCGGGTGAACTTTGGTCCACCAATTGCGGAGATCTCGATGTGGAATCACACCCACCCACATCAACTTTTTTGGAAGACAGTATTTCGGTCCATAGAGGGTGCTGTGCTCCCAATTTTTACACACACCAGGGAAAGGCCAAGTCTTACTAGTGCACACCCCAACGGGGGCAGGGGTCTCGCTTACAATTTTTTTCAAAGGAGAGTTCAAAATTGGCTTAAATTTCAGCAATGTGTGCCTATAACTTTGGGGGTAGTGGGAGTAGCCCCATGATACTTTGCCATTTGACATGCCAGTAGGTTGGGGTGATAACATGGGTACAACTTTTGGGGGGGGACCGCCCCCTTAAAATTTTGGAGGGCAAAAATGTCCAAAATTTGGTGTGATGTAGGAAAACTTTTGACTTTAACCGCGAATATCTCTGAAACGCATAGAGATACTGATAAGCGGTAAACGGCATTATCAACGGCGATTCATCCCCCCATTGAACAAAAAAGGTGAACTTTGGTCCACTAACAAAGAAGTTATAAGTGCACACGTTGACCCGCTCTAAGTTGACATTGGGCGGTACGCTAATGCATTTGAGTTCGGGCCACGTAAGTTTGCCACTGGGGAATTTCACCCCATTAATTTTTTCCCCAAATCGGACTTAGGGCGCCGGGTGGACTCACGTTGGGCTTTGCTCCAAATTTATAGTTATTTTAAGGTCCTTTTGGGTCAGGTTAGATTAGAAGGTCTGACCGATCTGTTTGCTACAGGAAGCGCACAATGGAGCAATGCCGGCTTATTTCAGATTTCTCACGATCATGGCATTCTATGTGTTTCTACAAGAACAGGTTACATCTAGTCTTTTTCATGGCAGTGAAATTTACTGAAGTGAATTGTTGTTTGTTGTTAGTTATTTGTTATTTAGTTGCTCGTTTTCCAGTGTTTCAATGCTTTTGTTTGATTACAGGAAAGGTACCTGGTCTGAATGAAAAACTACTGCACAAAGTTTTCCAGAAATGTAACAAAATTTTACTTTGAATGTAACTTAGACAGTAGGCCAAAGCTGTAGTAAACTGTTCTGTCCAACCAGCCAAAAGTCTGCGTGTATGTGGCTAATTATCTGAATACAACAAATAACAGTAGTGTTGGACATTTTTGCATGTTATTGTAATGTCTTTAAACTTCTGTTGGTATGCTGTCAACTACACTGGTAACCATGCGCTGCCAGAACAATCTGTTTTCTGATTCTGAAGCAGGGATTGCAATCCTGGGATTCTGAATCCTGGAATCTGTGTCGTTTTCGCCAATCACGAATCTTGGGATTGGCGGTGTCCCAATCCAGGGATTTAGGGATTACAAAAATTAGTTAAAATCGTACTTTTCCCGTGTTAAATGATAGAAATAAAAATTTTAGCCATTTGGTAAACAGGATTTTTATGTGCTATAGAGTCTGACTCTTTGCTGTGCACTGTAATTCGTATTCTGACAGTCATTGTCACTCCCTGCAGTTCGGATAGGTCTATACTTTCGTTAGGGGCCTATACTACATCATATGCATAAAATAAGTCAGTTAAGGATTTCATTATCAAAATGACGACTAGTCCGTAAGTTTAATCTCGAAATGGGATCCCGAGATTACAAATTTCTCAATCCAAGATCCCGAGATTGAAAATTCAATCCCGGGATTGCAATCAATATTCTGAAGCCCTGATGAGATGAGTTGGGTCAGTTTATTTTTCCACGGTTGATAGAAGCTGTCCAGATACTTCATTCTCTGACATCCCTTTGGTTGTCCTCTTTTTTTCTGTCTTTTTCATCAACACCAAATTCTCTAGACCATATCTTCTCAAGTTATATCCCGGGGTTACCAATGTATGCACTTGGAAGCCAATGTAACTGTGATTTTTTTATTATGGTAGGTGGACGTTGCTGTAATTGAAGTAGGCATTGGTGGACAGTACGATTCTACAAATATCGTCAGGTATTTTTTGGCTTTATTAGTGTTTGGATTTAGATATTTACAAATATTGTCAGGTGACATTTTCCGTTGTTTCTGCTTTCTGATATTAAAAGCTGGAGAAAAGAAAAGTCTACAGATATTATCAGATAAGATAATTTTTAGTATTACTAATGTCTTCTGTTTCTAGCTGGTATCAGATGTATGTATATCAGGTAGTTTTTGGATCTTTGCAGTGTCTGCTGTTAGAAGATTTGGCATATGGAACACATCGTGTTTTTTTGCTTTTTTCTCATTTGCTAGGCAGTGTATTATTTTGCAGACAAAAACATTGCCTTTATTGCTCTGACCTTGTTTTTTGAAAGTATGTTGTTTGACTAAATCTTTTTACTTCAAAGCTCTTTAATTTACTCAAATTCAAATTCGGACGGGACAACTTGAAAACTCTGATTTAACTCGAAAATGGTTATTAGAACAGCATATATCTTAATGTTTTACTCAAATTCTAAGTTGGCCAGAGTGTAATGATCAAGAAAGTGGATTATTTGTTAATTATTGTTTGTTATTTGTTATACGTGTGAAATGTGTGTTTCCGCCAGTCATCCAGTTGTGTGTGGGGTCTCCAGTCTGGGCATAGATCACACCAATGTTCTTGGCAACACCATAGAAAGCATTGCCTGGCACAAGGCCGGCATATTTAAGGTACACAGCTCATGATTGAAACGTGTGTCTTTGTTATTATTTCCGGTATGTTTAATTTTTCTGCAGTAGTTCAGTATTTTTTTTACTGTCACCCACAGGTTTTCAAGTTGAACACAAAAGAGCATCCTAATTTTACATCTGGTGTGGGCAGGCTGCTTCACTTGCCCAGCGCTGAGGCCGTATCATTTTGGCCCAATGCGCATCCCCGAATGTAACCACAAGGTTACAGGTAACGGCTATAAAGCCGTGGATGGCTGTGAAGCCGTAAATAAATGATTGTGGCCCGCCATAGCCAAGGGCTGTCATAGCCGGGGGCCGCCATAGCCAAGGGCCACCATAGCCACAATGCCATAGCCATAGCCAGGGGCCACCATAGTTAGGGTTACGGTTAGGGTTAGGACCTCACTAGCCTTAACCCTAACCCTGACCCCAACCCTAACCCTAACCCTAACCCTAGCAGCCTATAGGAAAGTGTGGCGGAGCTAGCCATTCGTACCATCGATTGTGGGATTGTGGCTATGGCAGCCCCTGGCTATGGCGGGCCGTCACCAAATAAACGGCTGTGAAGTAAAGTCAGAAATTAACCAGTGCCTGAGCACTGATAATGTATCTGGTCATTTTGGTCAGCTCTTAGTTGGCTCTTACGCTCCAGATTTTAGAAATTTTCCATGAAGCCCCACCACCATGTCAAGATGTCGGACCAAGTTAGGGAAAAGGGCATCATAGAAAAGCCAAAATTGGTGTCACTGTTGCAATTTCTCAGTTCAGAGGTCAACGAACTTGGGAAATTTCTGGATAATTAATGTACGTCTTATCAAAGTGTTTGCAGTTACTTAAGGCTTAACTGTAGGCCCATATGTTATCTGCCTCTTTCTGGTAGTTTTTGTAAAGTTTCTGATGGCTTTGGTATTTTTTCACTTTACATTTTCTGTGTATTGTAATATCAAGTGTTCACTTGCAGGTGCTATTGCTATATGTGATTAACCGTTTAATTTCCAGCATCTTGTTATCATAGTTACAGTTTTAGCTGACCGTAATTAAGTAATTAAGTAATGGTCGAGCTGTACAGTCTGTTCATCTGCCCGTCACGGATGTATTGTGGCTAAACAGTGCGAGATAGGGCCTAGGTTGCTATTGATCATTGATTGGCAGTCGCATATTGGCTTTTATATGACACGAAAATCATCGACCTTGGATGACCTTGAAGATCACTGACAGCCAGTATGATCAGCTGGGCTTCTTGTGACACTAATGGTGCTATACAAATCTGCTTTTAGACTGCACAGTGTTATGTAAGTAAAGTAAAGTAAAGTGAAAATTTATATAGCGCATACTCAAAAAGGTCTCTAATGCGCTTATGTGTATGCTTGTGAAGCTTAGAGCCTAGATAGATGGCTGAATAATACGTTGACACCACATCAACATTTTGTTTTGTTTCTGTGTAAAGTGAACATTTTGTCTGTTTGTCTGACAGCCTGATTTCAGGGTCGTCAGAAGGGGTAGAGGATAACTTACTCCAGACCCTGCGATATTTAGGAGGCCTGCCATCGCTCAGAAATAAAAAGTACACCAGAATGCGCCATTTTAAGAAGAACAAAATTCAGAAATATTCTTCCCAGAGGGCCCCGTGAGAATGTTTCCCTGGGCCCTGCTGTGGCTCTTGTCTGATCAACCTGTCTGTCTGTCTGTCAGCCTGGTGTTCCTGCAGTTACTGTCCCCCAGCCCACTGCAGCGTTGCAAGTTCTTAAACAACGGGCTGATGAAATCGGGGTAAGATTTTTATTGCTTTACTGTGGTAGATATTATTATCAGTATTGTCATTTGTTTGCTGTGTTTTTTTGATATTTTGAGTGTCAGTTTTTTTTTGCCATTTCTGTCCTGTCCATTGCTTCTGGTCAAAAATTGTTCCAGTGTTGTGGAAATATTGGTTGTACTTAATATTTAATAGATGCACACTCTTCCACATGCACTGCTTGGTACCTATATCTTCTGTGACACCGTGTCCACAGTGATGTAAAGGGTTGATAACTCTATGAGTGTATTCAGTTGTGATCGGGCAAACAATGGTGTAGGCTTCGCAACTCATTTTTGGCCAGCGTAGTATAAGTGTCTGAAAACAGTGTCTGAAGTGTACTCTATAGGTTGGTTTAACACTCACTTGTACCCTTCCAGACCAGACGTTGGTTTAACGCACCCTTGATAGCAGTATGTCCATGTACTTGAACATAATGGAAATGGGATAACGGCTTGATGGGGTAATAGAAAGGTGTCACACTTTTGATCGAGGGGTCGTTGGTTCAACTTCCTGTCAGGTCGCTATCAAGTGGTTAGTACTTGGATGGGTGACTGTCTGCAGGCAGGTAAGCCATCTCGATGTATAACCAGCATCAAGGTCAACTCAGCCTGGCCATCTCTTTGTGGTAGGTGTGTCGAATACTGCTGACCTGTCTGGCTGGGGTTAAGGCAGGGCACGTTCACCTGTGTCGGGTGGCAGGTATCACTGTGGCAGCAGATGCTCAGCAATGGGTTTTCGGTAAAGTAAGTAAGTACGTAAAGTAAGTAAGTAAATGATTTATAAAGCGCCAAAGTCTCAGAAAGAATCAGGGCACAACCGTTAACCGTTGTTTGTGTTGTGCAGTGTACGCTGCATATAGCCCCGGCGTTGAGCAGTTATAGGACTGATTGCAATGACTTGCTATCACTTGGCATCCCAGGAATTCATCAGGATTTCAACGCATCACTCGCTCTACAGCTGTGTCACGTCTGGCTTGACAAGCAGTCCCACTGTATGTTCATCTACTGTTCGGTATAAATAACAGGGTGACTTCAGGTCCCTGTTTTCCAATAGACAGCATTATCAGATTGATGACTGTCTGGAGGCTAACAGGGAAGATTATTAGAACTGCCGTTATCGATACGTATGCACAATTGCAATCAACAGTTCTTACAATTTTGCATTTAGGTCGTTCTGTGCTCTGTGTTTCATAAAGGTGAAGTATTGAAGTTGTATTGCAAATGTTTTTGAGCATGTCATGTCTGTGTATTTTGCTGCTTCTGTGATAATAACTGGTAAGCCTTGATAGTAACTTATCTTATATGTTTATAAATGTAGTAAGAGATCAAAAAGAAGTACAAGAAATTTGAGCTAAGGCTCACAAGACGTGCAAAAGCCTATAGCAGTTCCTGTTCGCAAACTGTCAGTCTATCTCCAGCTGTTTTCACGAAAGACTGGCCAACAACGGTAAAATAACGACTTTTACGGGGGTACCGCTCTTTGATGCCCACGTGTGCAGGTTTCCTTGAACCTAGAAAATCGAGACTTAGACCGTCAAAAGCTATGTTCAATGCTAGAAATTTCACACACAGCTTACCTATGTCTATCTCAATTGGTTTTAGCGTAATTCGCTTTTGAAAAGTGTCTCACAGCCGAAAATCATCAAAAAAGTCTATAAACACCTTTATTTAAGCATTCAAGGTGATCCAAGGTTATTGAAATCGGTGGCAATCAAGAGCCATTGTACGACTTCCTATTAGTGATTAATAGTAACCTAGGCCCTATCTCACACTGTTACTGAGATACCGCTACTTATTTACCAAAAATCGCAAATTTTGCCCACCCCCCTCTCATTTAGCACCCTTGTTCGGGGTGACCCCCTTTGAATTTACGGAAAATCTTTACGGTTCCTGAAACTAGAGTTTTCCTTGCAGCCGACGGTGAAGATTTGGTAACTCTAGCTTGGACCGTTTTTGACTGTTGCCATTTTTAATGAAACACCATGCACTTGTGTGTTATGTTGAACAGCATCAACTGTGAACGGTTTTTTTGATGACAAAGCTGATGTTAATGACGCCGTCGTCCTGGAAGCAAAACCTTTTACCGTTGACCTATCCACAGCTGACGGTCAGTGATTTGTTTTAATTTGATTTAAAGTTTTGTTTTCTTGTAATCGGCATGCTGAAATAACTCTTTAATATGATACATTGTGTTACCTCTAAGAAGTAATAGTGATGGCTTTGTTTTTACCAATTTGTTTTTGTCTGTCTGTTTATTGGCAAAAAGTTATGAACAGATTTTGGTGATTTTGGAGAGAGTTAAATGGGCATTTTGGTGATTTTTGCTTTCTGGACATTATGACGTTCATGTTCGATCATTCCTTGACTGTCTACACAGAAGTAAAGCATCTCATTATATAACTGTTACTCAGTTGTTGTTTTTATCGCTTCAGGGCAGGATAATCAGGTGATGATGCACTGTAGCTCAGAGATGCTTTCCTATAAACGTTTATGGATGCCTTTTACTTTTTTTGACAAAGTTACTACTACCACCATGACCACGAAGTCCACGAATACTACTACTGCTGTTGCTGCTGTGTGCTGTAGGCTTGAGGGCGTGCAGTTGGCCAGGTAGAAGTCAGATCATTAAAGGTCCAGGTGTGACATATTACCTGGATGGCGCCCATACGTCAGATAGTATGCAGGTGAGTTCACAGGTCATATACAGGTGCTACAACAGTGTGTTTTTGTGTTTGTTTTTACATGTATGTTTTGTGTTGTTGCCACCGAGGTGAAATAAAGTTTTCAGTAGTTGGCAGGATGGTGTATTTCTAGCTGCCATTTTTCAGCAGGAAATGATACCGTGATGAGGTTTTATATAGGTCAGCTGCGGTTAATTTGTGCTAATGTCGACAATTTGTCGTGCAAAGAAATACTTTTATTTTGCTTTAGTCTTTTTTGTTTGTGATGCATTTTACTGCTGTTTCAGTTAGAAAATGCTGCTATTACCTGGTTTTCGGATAACTCCAACTATTTTGTCTCAGTGTCAGAAATATCGACACTGACAGGGTTGAAGTTGAGCTGGTTTTTTTGGCTTTTTACTTATTAACCACTTAGTTTAGTTTTGCCTTGCAGTAACATTGTTGGTCGCATCAGTACAGTTACTCAGCGATCTGATGATGCGTTCAGTCACTGTGGTTGTCGTAAGTACTGTAAGTACGAGTTTCCGAGTCGAAAATTTTGTTTGGTTTATCTTCCGACTCGTATTTACTACTCGGAAACTCGTCGCTTTCAACAGCATGACGATAATTCTGACTTTGCGACCTTGACCTTTGCAGTATCATCTGCAGCAGATGAACTGATCTGTCTGACCATTGTCTCACGGTAAAAGATGGCTAGAACATTGCAAACGTTTGCTAGATGCGTTATCTTCAACAAGACTGCCGATTATCTGTATATTAGTGACATTTACCACATTGATACGTGCGTTCCGGCGGTTTTGGGCCTACTTTCAGGCAGTATATAGGTCAACATTACTGAACGCATTCTACTTGTATTTACCAGTTGCAAATTGGTATATACCTAGGGATGCTGGTTATATGAGAATATGCGATCGCATATGCGATCTCATATTTTGCTAAAACTTCCATATCGCATATTTTTCTACATAATGGCATTTTCAAAATTGCATATGTGAAAATTATGCCACATATCATAATATTCACATATATTCGCACATGCGCCGCATATTTTCACATATGCGATTACATTTTTCAGCATTTTCCTTGTCGAGCGTTGTTTTAAGACCGTTAAATATTTTTGGCGGCTAACGATTATTAGTATTTACAATTAGTCATTGAACAAATTAAGTTGAAAATGTCAAAATTGCTGAATAGGCCTATTAATGATCACGATTATGATTCTCCGTCACTCGAAGTTGCATATGCTGGAAATATGCGGAAAAATATGCCGTATATGCAGCATATATGTTGCATATATGCGCCGCATATTTTGCCAAATTCCGCATATTTTCCCGCATATTTTGCCTCAAAAAGTTCCGCAAATTTTAAGAAAATTTTCCACTATAAACCTTCATCCCTGTGTACCGTAATTATGAGCACTGCTGAATGCAGCATTAGTGTTGAGATGAGATGGGTGACTGACTCAAGCATTCGCTAGTATTGCATATTCATATTCCACTAAGCCATATTGGCCATCCAAGCACCTTGCCATCTCTTTCTGTCGCTAGGCAAAATCAGTACTGGCGGTGGTTAAAAGATATCATCGTTGCATTGCCTTTCGTATTAGAAGCAGATATTTGGTGTCTGGAAACTGTCTTAACATTCATGTCTGTATGTGGATATGTGCAGATGTGCGTGGATTGGTTCAATAAGGAAGCAAACGCTGAAGAACTCAGTCTGCGGTAAGTTATTTCTCATAATCTCTTTCTCTGTCATTCACACTACTCTGTCCTCTGTTTTGCATTATTTTAGTTTTTCTATGAATCTATGAATCAGTATCGTAAACAAGAGCATGAACAATTCCAGCTATTGCAACACAGATCACAGTATTGCGGTCTCTCTGTTCGTCTGTCACACTTGTGCACCCTACCGATGCCGCTGAAGAAAATGAGATGCCATTTGGCTGGGACACTTGGTTATCCCGAAGTAGCTGTGCAGTAAACAGGAGCCCTTGTCCCCTCACGAGAAATGGAGATTTTAGTCAGAATTTGCATTGAAAATTGCAGAAAACGGTTATATATAGCAGAATGGTTGCTGACCTATAAGGTCTCAGCAATGCCTTATCAAGTGATGTCATTTCCAACTCACGCATGACTATTTCTTCTCCCGAAATTAGTTTTGCAGTGATGCTCTTACTGCCAAATGACTGGTCTATGTCATTGTTGTTATTAATCTAATATCAGTAGACAGTTGTTTTAATGGTGGTCATAATGCTCATTTTTTACTCCTCGTGTGTTATGTTCCTAACGTAGCAAAAAGGAGTATATGAGATCAGTGTAATATTGAAGACCGACCAATGACCGACCTCTGTTCCTGGAAGAGACTTCTTGGAAGAACTTCTAACGGCCATCACAGGCTGAACGGTAGTTCAAGCCCTGTGTTAACTGCAACTTTTCTTTCTTATGGGAAAGCCAAAAGTTCAACCCCCCACAGAATCAAAACCCCTGACCTGATTGAGATAAAATTTGGCACGGTTGATTACATCGGCGAATTTTATGCAAATTCCTAGAAGGGGGGCTTCTCGGCAAATGGGTGAAATATACGCAAAAATTTTCCTTCGTATGTGCTTTTTTTTTCAACGCACCCACAGGTCAGACCCGTTAAGGGATTTTTACGCTTAATATGTCAAACAGCGCGGTTCTGCACAAGGAAGTGTTTTTAGGGTTAGAAAATTAAAAATTAATATTTAACGTATTTATTCGCAAATATCAAAAAAATTACAATGGCACCTATGGGAAAAATTAAACAATTCTTTAAACAGTCATAACTAAACTTTGGCTGTGTATAAGATAGAGTCATAATTTTTGGTTCTAGGGTATGGTTTTCGGGGATGGCCAATTTAATGGTGTTATTCAATTTTACCCCGGCCCCTCCCTGGTTGCCATGGCAATGAAATTTGGGACAAAATGGGCTATAACTCGGCTTGCGTATGAGATTTTTGTGCCTATAGGGGGGTTTTTGGGGATGGGCCATCGAATGCTGCCAATTGCATTTTTCCCTGACTGACCCCCGTTGCCATGGCAATGAAATTTAGGACAAAATGAGCTATAACTCGGCTTGTGTAGGAGATATTTGCGAGATTTTTGCGTCTATAGGGGGTTTTCAGAGATGGGCCATCGAATGCTGCCAATTGCATTTTTTGCCCGACTGACCCCCATTGCCATGGCAACGAAATTTGGGACAAAATTGGCTATAACTTGACATATATACGAGATATCTCCAAGATTCTTGCATCTAAAAAGGATGTCAGACGAACGACAAAATCAGCCGATTTTATCTGTTAACGAAATTGCCCGACAAAAATTTGTGGTGTGTCATGCTAAAATCGACGATTTTATTGGCCACTTTTTGTATATCGGACAACAAATTTTGTTTATGTTCCCATGGTGATTGTTTACCACAGAAGATGAATATTTATTTTAGTTATTTTTTGTGTTTGTTATTTATTTTCATTTATTAGATGCAAACAAAAAGTGATGCAAGTTTTATTTTGCAATCTGCATTCGGCTGTTGTGCTGGCTGATATCGTACGAAATAGCAGATGAAAATATCGGCTGTGTGTCATAGTTCACCGATTTTGTCGGCTGATTTTGTCGGGCAACTAAACCACGCCCACAAAAGTCGGCCGACTTTGTCGTTCGTCTGACATCCCCTTAACAAGTGCTTTTGAGGGTGGGGCAAATAAATAATTTTAGTAAGTCTACCATGGTTGACTCTTGTTGTCATGGCAACAAAATTTGTAGAATTTTTGCCTAAAATTGGCTAGAAGTCGGTTAACTACGAGATGGACTCAGACTTTAGTGTGACTCGACTTTATAGACGTTTGCGGTCGGCCATTTTGCGCAACGGTCCAATAACTACAATAACATGATGAGTTAAATTAGCATTATTGACATGTTTTCCGGGCCTATATTAAGCGGGTGATGCGTGCAATATTAGTAACGAATGCCGGGATTTCAGGATTACAAAAATTGGCTAAAATTATACTTTTTGCATGTTAAATGATAGCAATAAGAATTTTGGCCTTGTGATGAATAAAAATTTTTTATGTGTGCTTGAGTACTACTCCATGCTGTGCACCGTAATTTGTATTTTGACAGTCACCGTCACTCTCTACAGTTTGGATATACATTCCATAGGGGTCTATACAACATTGTGTGCATATGCCCTAAAGTAAGTCAATTAAGGATACCAAAATAACGACCAATATTTGTAAGCTTAATCCCGAAACGGGATCCTGGGATTACAAATTTCTTAATCCCGGATCCCATGATTGAGAATTCAATCCCGGGATTGCAATCACTACCTGGAGTTGATTGGTCACGTGACCAATGATGTCAATGATGCCAGATACACGCATGCATTGAGGTATAACAAGACAAATGGCAACTAGCGTCATCGACCGTTATTGGAATTTTTTTGTCTCAGTTCCTAAAATCGAGCAATATTATATGAACTTTGTGGAGACAATTTCCAATAACGACCTTGATGCCACTCATTATTAATATAATATTAAACGGGTTTCAGTTAGACGCCAGGTCCTAATACAAGCCAAAGGAACAAAAAAGCTCCTTAAAGAATACAGAAGCAAATGATGCGCGCAAGGAGTACATTAAATTTGTCACAATCTAATAATATTTCTTGTTATTATTCAACTCATTTGCTGTAGCAGCAGCAGCAGTAGCGGTCGCTCTAGATGTAGTAGTAACAGTAGTTGTTGTTGTTGCTGATGCAAATGTTATGTTGTATGTGTATTAGTGGCGGTTGTGTGGCACGCATTTTGTTATTTAACTCTACCGGTGATCGCAAACCACAACTCTTGATGACATCTCTGCTGGTACGATGTTTTTACTTGTTGTATTTCACTTCTGATTGCGTAGATTAACTTGTTTATTTATTCTTCAGTGTCGTGGCGGTGCAGTTGTCAGTTGAAACTTTCAATCGTCAGAATTTTTCATTTCTCAGAAATTGCAGAAATGTCATGGGAATATTTTGTGGTGTAAAACTGTTTATTAATACTTCAAATTTGTGGCAGCACGAATGTTCGTGAGAGTACTAGTTCCAGCTAGCATAGTACTTTAGATGTTTCATTTCCTGGTGCTTTCGGTTGCGTTGCTACAATGTTTTTTTTTTAAATTGCTGCATGGAAGATTGCAGCAGAAAATCAGGGAACTTCTGGGGAGTGGCTGCTTCAGTCATTGGTCAAATTATCAGGGAACGTGGGGTCACTGCATATAGTTCTTCGACCTGTGGCCAAGCAGCTTTCAGGAACATTGGTAAAACTGGTGCCTCCAAATGTCAGACTTGAAGGCTAACATGCACCAAATTTGATTTTGGATGTGGCTCTGCCTTAGACCTTGTTGGGGGAGCTTGCGTTGCTCTTTTAGACCATTTGACTATATTTTAAGGGCATATACTTCCAAAGGGGATGTCAGACGAACGACAAAATCAGCCGATTTTATCTGCCGACAAAATCGCCCGACAAAAATCTGTCGTGTGTCATGCAAAAATCGCCCGATTTTGTCAGCCAAGATAGAGCATCGACAATTTTGTCGGCCAACTTTTTGTTCATAGAACAACAAATTTTGTTTATGTTGCGATGGTGATTGTTTACAACGGAAGATGAATATTTATTTTAGTTATCTATTGTGTTTGTTATTATTTTCGTTCATCAGATGCAGACAAAAAGTGCTGCAAGTATTATTTTTCGGCTGTTGTGCTGGCTGATATTGTACGAAGTAGCAGACGAAAATATCGGCCTTGTGTCATGGTTCACCGATTTTGTCGGCCGATTTTGTTGGTCAACTGAACCACGCCCACAAAAGTCGGCCGACTTTGTCGTTCGTCTGACATCCCATTAAGTGGAGAGAGTGAGGAAAGGGAAGAGAAGTAGGAAGGGGGGAAAGAGGAGGAAGGATGATGATGATGTGCAAAGGGACTTTAATGTGGCACGAAGTCATAATAGACAGCCAGGACACGTAAATCATTGAAAAACAGTAACGTCAGGTAATAGTCAGTAAAATGAGATGCTGTTAGTCAGAGTCGGTGTCGGACCGAACAAAATGTTCGGTCATCAGTCTGCTGGAAAGGGAAGAGAAGGAAAGGGAAAGAAGGGAAGGAAATTGGCAAGGAAATTGGAAGTGGAGTTTTGGCTACAAAGTGGCCAAAAGTGACATTTCGTGACTAGTGTGGAGTAATTGAAGAAAGATGGCAGTTGGGCTGAATAAAAGCGGAGTGTTTGTGTTTGCTGTTTGACAGAGCTGTGGGTTTGACTGTGCTGTCTTCTGTCCCAACATTCAACATCTGTTCGGCCAACGCTCCGAAGGTTTGTCTCAGTTAGTCTTTAATTACTGCTGCTGATGATTTTAGTATCAGTAGGCCACATTACAGGTCCAGCCTGTTCATCTGCATGTCCGTTTGTTGACATCAGGATTACCACGCCTCCTGGGAAGTTCTGGGGGGATATTTAGGTGATTTTTTGGCCTCTGGAAAGTGCCAGAAAATAAGTTTGGTCCTGGAAAGTCTTGGAAAATGAAAATCGTGGATCACAGATGAATTTACTGGGGGCTCAAAATAAACAACACGTAACACAAGCGTAGCACGTACTTATGATGAGATAGATTTCCGCTTATGAAGAAGTTTGTGCATTGGATTAACTGCTGTTTTTTGTATTTAAACGTTGGCTGGCTTAAGGGGATGTCAGACGAATGACTAAATCAGCCCAACAAAATCGCCCGACAAAAATCTGTCATGTGTCATGCAAAATCGCCCGAGCATGTTCTATCTTCGTCAATTTTGTCGGCCGAATTTTTGTGTATCGGACAACAAATTTTGTTTATGTTGCCATGGTGATTGTTTACAACGGAGGATGAATATTTATTTTAGTTATTTATTGTGTTTGTTATTTATTTTCATTCATTAGATGCAGAAAAAGTGATGCAAGTATCATTTTGCAATCTGCATTCTGCTGTTGTGCTAGCTGATATCGTATGAAGTAGCAGACGAAAATATCGGCTGTGTGTCGTGGTTCACCAATTTTGTTGGCCGATTTTGTTTAGCAACTAAACCACGCCCACAAAAGTTGGCCGACTTTGTCGTTTGTCTGACATCCACTTTAGAGAAGGTCTTGGAAAACGTTTTGATAGTCCTGCAAAGTTCAGTTTATGTCCTACACTGGCTGTCGAAAACAAAAAGGCTCCGAAAGACCAATACTGGTGTAAATGTTTCTCAGTATTGGAGCAGTTTTCAATGTTCAGTTTGCACTGCATACATTAACATTTTACGTGATTTAGTAATAGTGGTAATTTCGCTACCGGAATAATAAAATTTAAAGTGTTAAAAAAGGTTAAACGCGGTGTTTTAGCTCTTAATGGAAGCCCATTCCAGAGCTACGGAGCGTCACCTGCCATATGGGATCACACACTTACTGCTGTTGCTGCT
>Ga0209367_1006034_pt1 | contig 16784 bp, 11 predicted proteins | sample WorMetLIZISLAND2_FD_187412 | JGI IMG/M metagenome (GOLD analysis project Ga0209367, IMG submission 187412) | Marine gutless worms symbiont microbial communities from Max Planck institute for Marine Microbiology, Germany - Olavius geniculatus... ... | reverse complement strand
ATTCCGGACTGCCGACCGTCATCTTATGACCTCAGACCATGAATGAATGAATGAAAAACGACTATCAATTACCCAGATTTAGAACCGGATAATAAATTTTGGAACCGGGTCCGGGTACCCGGTTCTTGCTACAAATCACTAGTTTTCAGCAATCGATTAAGGAAACCGAAACCGGTTTCATGAAACTGGGGTTAACTGGCGAAACCATCCCTGGACCAGGTTTCGCTGGTTGGAACTGGGTTTTCGTTTGTTTACTTGTGCAAGATTAGACGTAAATGAGACCAAAATTGAGATAAATTCATTTTTTAGCATTATATGTTTTTTGTAATAGTGTCATGTTGCAGATATTTTCACATGCGTGTGTGGTAAATGTGAATTTGACAAGATCGTTGTTTTACTGTATCTACGAGGGGCATTCAATAAGTTCCAGGACTGTTCTTCTCAGTAAGCACACGGTGACAGCTGAAAACCCATACTATTATGAAGTTGTACTGCCACTATTGTACATCACTTACCATGGTCTCATTTATGAGATGTGACGTCATTACTATTAAAATATTAATGATGGGTGCTGGCGTTTGTTTAATGAATTAGATTAGAGAATAATCATAAAATTTTCTAGTCGCAGAAGGTGTAGAAAGTGCTGAAATTTTCTGCAGATTATTTTTAGTAATAAGCAGTGACACTTTATCACGTTTGAAAGTATTTGAATAGTTCGCCTACTTTTGCAGCGATCATTAGTTAGTTAGTGATGATGTCACTGTTGGAGCACTGCTTATGGCAAAAACGGTCAGCTGTGGATAAAGCATTTTTTGGCTTACTTAAAGAGTTGTTCTTGCGGACTTTTTTTGCTTAGAAGACATACAGTGAATGAACAATATTACCAGGCATTATTGTCTGATTGATTACGACCAGCAATTCGCAGCATTTGACCATGTTTGCTGCAGAAAGATGTCATATTTTATAATGACTGTGCCTTGCCGTGCAATTGGCCATTAGACAGTTAAGAAAATTGAAAAGATGGGCTGGGAACTGCTACAGCATTTGCCATAAAGTCTAGATTTAGCTCCAAGTGATTTTTATTTGTTTGGACCACAGAGCGAGTCACTTGGAGTCATTAAGTTTAAAAACGATGAAAACGTTCTACAGCATTTTGTCCGGAAATTTCTAGAGGAACCAATAAAAAAACTTAATGCTACGGGTTCCAGCCGACTTGTAGAACAATGGGAACACTGCAGTGAACTGCAGGGAGAATATGTTGAAAAGTAACATAACTGTCAGAAATGTGCGATTTACGATCGTTGTATTAAAGACGTTGTCCTGGAACTTATTGAACGCCCCTTGTATGCCTGGTCATCGTACCGTATCCATCGCCACCTAATTATATTGACAACAGACTGACTGAAAAAGTTTAAGAATTAAAGCAGTCATGCATTGTAGAATTGCGAACTTTGTTTCATAGCACTTCTTCTTGGTTTTCAGTCTTTTCATTGAACAGAAGCTGCAATATATTGTTATCCTATATCATGCGATGACACCCCACTGCGTGTTTGCATAGAAACCAGTTTTATGCAATCCATTTACACATCAGAAACTAAACCCGAAACTGGTTTCAGTTTTGCTAAATCGATTATGCCCTAAGACTGGCCTTATTCGCACTCTGGAGTGAATAGGCGGAGATTATTAGCACGCCCTCCAGAGTGCAAATTATAACCTTTGCCTATTCGCACTGCATGCGGAGTATGACTAATTACTACAATGGACCATAACGATGGACAAGACGACGTCAAAGACGAAGGGATGGCGAAGACGGCCTATAAGACAAACGGACAGAGATGCCCGATGGTATTTTCCATCCGCACGGATGGAAATGTAAGCAAATCTGATGCTATCTTCCGTCTGTCATGTATGAAACTGCATACACACAACATGTCCACACAGACAAATAACAGCACATTTGAAGCTATGCTTCATTCTTATTAACTTCCTGACAAACGTATTGTTTTTTTAAATGCATGCAGGTGCTTTGACATCCACTAAATGACGTAATTCGTAATAATTAATAATATACATCATAATTGCTAATTTCTGACTAATTAATGTGCCAATGGCTTCATAGACCAATGATATGAGCCCCCAGGGCCTATAGTTGGGACAGTTTCTATATACACAGACTGAAAATAGTGTTCCTACAGTTTTATTTTTTGTCCAACTATGGCGGACGGAAAATGGCGTCAGGTCGTCTTACTTGTCCGTCTGCACAGACGGAAAATAACATCCATGGACATAGATGTCAAAGGCCAAGATTGGCAATTGTATGGCAAAAACGAACAGGTGGAAATGTTGACGGCGTGGCGAAGTCGAATGAGACGGAAAGACAATGGGAAAACGGACAACAAAGGCGACAGCAAAAACAGGAGACGTCACTTCTCTTTGCCATCGCATCTTGCATCTTATACGCCATCTTGTTTGTCATTTCTCTGTTGTCTTCACCGTTCGTCCAAAATGGTAATTAGTCATACTGCTCATACCGCTCCATGTGAACTGCCGTAAGAGATAGTGTATGTGCGGCAGCAATGGCCGCAGACAGATGCCCTTAAGGCTTATGACAGCCCGCAGCCATTGAAGCCTAGCAGCATGCGGATCGCATATGTAACCAGTTTTGCAACTTTCGTATGGGTGTAAATCTATTGTGAAATAATTGCATGAAGCATACTTAAATTCACATGCTAAAATGTAATAGCTAAAAAACCAAATAAGCAGTAGTAAGTAATAAATCTAAACCTAACCCTAACTTTAGTACTAAAGCAAAAGCAACTAGAAATTTGGGGCAAAACCCAACATGAGTCCGCCCGGCGCCCTAAGTCCAATTGGGGGAAATTAGGGGGGGAGTAAAGAGGGAGAGGGGTAAAATTTCCCCGGCATCAAAGTCACGTGGCCCAAACTCAAATGCATTGGCATACGCCAAACGCGCATTGTCAACTTTGGGTAGGTCATCATGAGCGCCTATAACTTTGTTCGTAGTGGACAGAATTTCATAAAATTTTCTTTGTTCAATGCAGATAGGATCGTTCTCATCAACGCCGTTTAGATTTTGTCGCTATCTTCATCGGTTCCAGAGATATTTGCGGTCAAACTCGAAAGTTGTCGTAAATCGCACCGATTTTGGCACGTTTTTTGCCCTCCCAAATTTTAAGGGGGACGGTGCCCCCAAAAGTTGCACCCGCGTTGTCACCCCCCTCTAACAGCACGTCACGTGGCAAAGTTTAATAAAGCTACTCCCTCTGGCTCCAGAGTTCTCGCGGCCAATACGCTACATTTTAAGCCAATTTTTCATCAGTTTTTGAAAAAAAACGTAAAGGAGGCCCCCGTCCCTGATGAGGGGTGCGGTAGTAAGACTTGGTCATTCTCTAGTGCCTGTGAAAATTTGAGGGCGCAGCACCCCCTAGGGGCCGATATATGGCTTTCCGAAAAATTTGATTTTGGTGGGTAAGCATTAGCCGCATAATCTCTGATATTAGTGGACTGAAGTTCACACAATTTTTATTATTCAACGCGGAATTAAGTGTATTTGATAACGCCGTTTACCGCTTGTCGATATCCCTATGCAGTTCAGAGATATTTGCGCTCAAAGTCGAAAGTTGTCGTTAAACGTACTAAATTTTGCGAGATTTTTGCACTCCCAAATTTTAAGGGGGCGGTGCCCCCTAAAAGTTGTACCCGCGTTATCACCCCCATCTAGCAGTACGTCACGTGGCAAAGTCTCATGAAGCTACTCCGTTTGGCTCCAAAGATTCTTCGTCTAATACGCTACATTTTAAGGCAATTTTTGACCCCTTTGAAAAAAGTTGTAAGAAGGGCCGCCGTCCCTGGTGGGGGGTGCGCTAGTAAGACTTGGTCATTCTCTAGCGTGTGTAAAAATTTGGGGGCGCAGCACCCCCTAGGGGCTGAAATATGTTCTTCCGAAAAATGCGCTTTCGGTGGGTACAAACTCACATCTAGATCTCCAAGGTTACTGGACCGATCTTCACCGGACTTGTTTCGCATAACGCGGGAGGAATCGCTGTCGAACGAGTAACTCACCGATTTTGAATATCATCATCCGTTCCGGAGATATTCGCCGCCAAACTTCGAAGTCGAACGAAATCGGGCCAAATTTTGCATGTTTTTGACCCTTAAAAATTTTTTGGGGAGGCTCTCCCAAAATTTTGGACCGGGATTATAAAATTGAACATACTTAGATTTTGTCGCTATCTTCATCGTTTTCAGAGATATTTGCGGTCAAACTCTAAAGTAGTCGTAAAACGTACTAAATTTTGGACGTTTTTTGCCCTCCCAAATTTTAAGGGGGCGGTGCCCCCAAATTTCGTACTTGCGTTAACACCCCAACCTAGAGACGCATCAACTGCCAAAATTTCGTCGGACTACACCCCCTAACTCTTAAGTTATAAGCGCTCCTTTATTGCATTTTAAGCCAATTTGGCCCCCCCTTTGAAAAAAAATTGTAAGGGGGGCTCCCGTCCCCGGTGGGGGTGCGCTAGTAAGACTTGGTCATTCTCTAGCGCGTGTAAAATTTTGGGGGCGCAGCACCCCCTAGGGGCCGAAATATGATCTTCCGAAAAATGCGACTTAGGGTAGGTCAAATGAGCGCTTATAACTTGGTTCGTAGTGGACGAAATTTCACACAATTTTTTTTGTTCAACGCGGAATTAATCGTATTTGATGACGCCGTTTACCGCTTGTCGATATCTTTATCCATTCCAGAAATATTTGCGGTCAAATTTGAAAGTTGTCGTAAATCGCACTGATTTTTGCATGTTTTTTGCCTTCCAAAATTTTAAGGGGGGTGGTGCCCCCAAAAGTTGTACGTGCGTTAACACCCCAAACTAGAAACACGTCAAGTGCCAAAGTTTCGTCAGGCTACACTTTCTAACTCTTAAGTTATAAGCGCTCCTTTATTGCATTTTAAGCCAATTTTTGACACCCCTTTGAAAAAACTTGTAAGGGGGGCTCCCGTCCCCGGTGGGGTGTGCGCTAGTAATACTTGGTCATTCTCTAGCGCGTGTAAAAATTTGGGGGCACAGCACCCCCTAGGGGCCGAAATATGATCTTCCGAAAAATGCGCTTTCGGTGGGTTTAATTCCACATCTAGATCTCCAAGGTCACTGGACCATCTTCATCGGACTTGTTTCGCCGAACGCGGGAGGAATCGGTGTCGAATGAGTAACTCACCGATTTTGAACATCTTCATCCGTTCCAAAGAAATTGGCCGCCGAACTTCGAAGTCGACCGAAATCGGGCCAAATTTTGCATGTTTTTGGCCCCTAAAAATTTTTTGGGGAGGTTCCCCCAAAATTTTGGCCCGGGATTATAAAATTGAACATAGTTAGGAGCATCGTGCAAAATTTTGGGGCAATCGGCCCACTGAGCTCGGAGATTACGCGAGGGGAAAAAAATAAAATAAAAAATAAACCACAGCAAAACTTCAGTCCGTTTCCGCAAGCTATGGCTTACGGGCGGACTAAAAAAAAACCACAGCAAAACAGAAGTCCTTCCTCGGGCGGACTAACTATAATCAAGGTGTATCAAAAATTAACTAACTGAATGATAATTTGCAAGAATAATCACGAATAATAACTGTTTTATCACAGATGAAACGCAACTGTTGTAAAGAATAAAGTGATAGGCAAACAAGTGGTTGCAGAGACTGAGGGAGTGTTCACCCTGAGACATGCGAGTAGTCATGTCCTGTCAGTATGAACGCAGCCTGAAGGCTTGCTAACCAGGGGCTTCTATCCCCCCAAATCTAAAATCAAAATTGGGCATAAGTTTCGCTCTCTCCCTCCGTCCATTTTTTCTTTGTCTTTATTTTCTCTATTTTCCTTCTCTATCCTCTATTCTCACTTTTTTCACTACTTTTCCCATGTCTCATTCATCTTTTTCTCTCTTACTCATCTTTCCCTTCCGCTTTGTCTTCACCTTCCCAGGGGCCACACACCTTTAGTCCAGCTCTGGTGTATGGCAGCGATAAGCTCCCTAGCGAAACTGTTTGCGGTGCATTTTAAGCTAAAAACAGTGCTTTTTGGTGATAGCAATTTATACTGTATACACCTTTAACAAAACTCTCCTCCACATTTTTGACTGGGCGCAAGCTGCGCCCACCAGGTATAGGATATTCATTGCTGACCCCCTGTTGCTGACCGTGAACTGGCGTGAAGCTGCGGAGCCTGATGACATGAAATGCTGCACTGACGTTACTGGTCTCACGTGGATGATGTACGGTTTTAGTTTTCCACATCGCAGAGCGCACAGAGCCTTTCACAAAAAAACATCAAACAGCATCAATTATCACGTTCACAAATGTATCTATGTTCACAGGCCCGTCGAGAAGGTGGGGTAGGGAGTTAGCTATCCCTGGCTCCGCGACGTTTAAGGGCAGGCTTGTCGAGAGCCACAGCGGGGCCCGGGAAAACATTCTTGCGGGGCTGGCAAACATTTTCATAGGGCCCCTCTGGAGAAAATTTTTTTGAATTTTTCTTTTCAAAATGGAACATTCTGGCGTATACTTTATATTTCTGGCCGACGACGGGGCCCCCAAACGTCGCGAGGCCCGGGGTAGCTTACAGCCTTACCCAACCCTCTCGACGGGCCTGTTTAAGGGGCCCCGCCGTTGGCCAAAAATATTAAAGTACGCCAGAATGTACCATTTTCAAATCAAAATTTTAAAAAATTTCTCCCCAGCGGGGCCTCGTGAAAATGTCTAGGGCCCGCAAAGATGTTTTCCCGGGCTCCACTGTGGCTCTCGACGGGCCTGTATGTTCATCTGGAAAGACTGAGATCTAGTTCAAATGAAATCCTAATTTCTATTTTATTATATTTTATATCGCATTACAGTGTTTGCATCATTCCAGTAATATAAAAGTATTGACATAATTTTAAAATTATAAAGTCCACCGGTTTATCATGACAAAAACCACAAGACAAAAACCAACTAGGTCTACTTACTTTTGGATTTAAACAGAGAACGCACACATGACCAGCATTCACTATTGATGTGACTTGATCGAAGGTTGTACCGTAGAGATTACCGTTAAATTCACCATACTCCACAAACCTACCAAACAACATTGAAACATCACAACATAGATGATCAGTCATATTCTCTTAATTTTACTCTTTAATTATTGCATCGCAGTTTTAATATGATATCGTTATAATTCAACATGTAAGCCAGTATTTTGCTACCCGACGTCTCTGCTTGAAACCAAAAAGTCGGTTTACCGGTAATCACAAACTTGCAATGCAAAAATTAGCTGTGGTTCCGACCCCCATTTCCCAGAAAATTGAGATTTCTATCTAACGACACAATGTTACTCGGGGCCACGCTACACGAGTGTCTCTGCCAAAAGCATCTTACTCCACCCAACGGCTTAGGCAGAGTGTGACAAATAGACACACAGACAGACTATGTTTGCATAGCCTCTGTCGCCCTAACCGGCTGCTGATCTTTTCAGCGATACCGCCTAATAATTGCAACCCATTCTGTATGGCATGACAGGTGCAACGACTATGACAAAAATATGTTAAGTAACATTGTTTTTTTAACTTATTCACGTATTATTGTAGCTAAATAGACTTCATTTTGCACATTTTATTCATTTCGTTAGTTACTATTTTACTATTTGTAGAGTATGTACGCTTATTCATGTACTCAGTTGAAATCGAAATGAAAAGTGTTTTAATGCTTCTTCACCTCTTGTTAAGTATGTCTTTTTCCATTTCTGCTCGAGGAACAAACGTGTATTGCTCGCCGTTCACTTCGCCTGGTCTGACCGGCCTTGACGTAACTGTGCAGAATACAGCACCGCATTTACACGACAGCATATATTAATAGTTTTTGTAGACAAAAACAATAATTATTGTACTATCACTTAACGTGATTGTAACTACGTATAGTTGTGCGTTACATAGGCCTATTCAGATAGCAGTAATAATCAATTCACATATACGACGCCGACTCAACTCGAGTTGAGTTGCGTCCTGCACGTGTGCGAGATGACCATAGCACTGCAACAACAAACATCATCAACAACGTTGACATTGTTGTTTTCTCTGCATCCCGAAAATCGTTTCTGGGACAATCTAACGGCACATACACAATAATTATTCATATCTTTTACTCAATTTAATGTAGCGTAAACTACAATTCAATTTTCGTGCAAAAATACAGCTTACACGTCACGGGTTCTTTGAAGAGGTCCGGATCGGAAGCAACTAAGTGACTTTTCAGTTCACGGCAGCCAACTCCCGGAGCACCTGCAACACACAGGAATGACATAAAACTACATTTGCCAATGAATCACTGCCTATTTTCGTCTGTTTAGTAGAACTGTCTAATTTTTATTTGCATAATTTACCACCTCCATCAATTCTGTTTGTTATTTATACACCAGTATGACATCAGTACTGTACAATTATGTCTAATTCTCGTGAAAAAAATTCAGAGTATGACACAGAACAATGCCGAGTTTCTTCTCTGTTCTTAGTTTTTTTTTTTGATAACACTCAGATGCATTATCACTAATACTATTAATATTGCTACTATATTGTGTCTCAAAAAACTTCCCGCTTTGTAATTGTCCTTATATCTCTGAAAAATATTAACTGATTTTAAAATTTTTTTCACTAGCACAGTCTCTGGACAATTGGCAATAAAAGCGGTTATTGTATATCCCACCACACCGTAACTGCGTCGCCACACTATTCTGTGAAGCATAAATGCAAGAAAAATCTAACAATAATAGTCAACAAGCGTGTTGGTAGATGAAAAACACTTTAGACCAAAATAGCGATAAGTGATCTGCACGATGCTACGTTGTATTAGACCCGACTTTTTGGACATCTGCCGTGTTGAACAGTGTGTTTGTTTCTGGATTTCATGGTTTAGTAGGCCTTCCAGTTTATTTTCAATATTTTCATGCTTCAGTCTGCCATTTCGATGCCTCTGGTCGGTGATTCCTGTTTTGCAAAGTTTTTAGTAACGTGTCCAGTCCTGCTCTTTTGCTGTTTATCCTCAAAAATTTCGCCAAAATTTTACGCGACCTGTATTTTTCAAACTCATGTAAGTTCTTAATCAAAGCTTGGTTTTCATTGCTAAATGCATGTTAGATTATCGATGTATCATCGCTGCGTTAAAAATTATTATTTACAACAATATCGTCTACTTTTGTTTAAAAACACAAGAAAAGTATCAAAAACTAAACATATTTTATTTTAAGTATAAAAATTAGTCGCAAATTGTCTCAGAAGATAACTTCTGCATATGTATTACTAAAATATTAGTGACTTTTAACAATTTAAGTTTCACATGGTAGTGCAGCGACACAGTTAAAGTGTGGTGGAATGTTTAATAACCGCACAACTGCTACTTGTCCATGAAATGTGACAGTAAAAAAGTTTGAAAAATCGGTCAATATTTGACGAAGATTTATACAATCACATAGTGAGACGTTTTTTGAGATACAGTGTATTAGCAATACATCACTATACTACTATTACCAGTACGAAGCTTTTGGTGTATGTTTGACCAGCCAACTTTTCGAGTTATTGCAGTTTAAGCTTGGATACTAAAGAGAACATATGCTATTGCTGAAGCGTGTTTTCACAGGTTTCACATGCCTTTTTTGTAAAGAAAAAACACTATTGCCAATCTATTAGTTTACTATACAACTTTACTACATCATCAGGGTTGTTTTTGTACCAAAAGATCTTTGTCATCAAACGTGATAAATCGTGCATAGTAAAACATTATTGAAAAACTGCTGCGTATGGCAGAAACAAAATCTAAAATTTACAAAACTCGATTGCACTTGTTTTTAAAAGCAACTTATATTGCGATTTTTACTGTTACAGTAAATTACTTTATGTACGTTTACACCGTAAAATGAATAAATAAATTACAAATTACCAATTAGCACTATCGGTCGCAAATGTCCGGACGTTGGGCAATATCTTTCCACCTTCTCATAACCGAAGCATTCGTCTTGGTCTGCACTCCCTTCAGCAACTGAAATGCATCAACAAGTGCACAAATTGTGTCGCTTAAAAATACTGTTAGTTTTGCACATGCTGTGCTACTCAATGACAATCAAATTACACACGGTAGGATCATTCCAGCATAAAACGACATTGTAAACTAACTAAATACCTTCCATTATCTGCGGGCTCGCTGTTGACTTCTTCGTCTTCTTTGTTTTCTTGTTCAAACTGTTCTTGATGCTGCCTTTCTGACCTATCACAATGACAACAGTCTTGATTAGTGACTTCCAATTTGTCACTTTGCTTTTGAAAAACACGTTTCAGAATATCCAAAAACCAAAGTAAAACTGGTACAGGATTTAATGAATGCGTTTTATCTTCTTAGTTGTAACTTCTACATTTTCTGCCACAAACTTCAACAAAACCAAACATTGTAAAAAAACTGCATTACGTTGCGCTACACGAAAGGTTTTTGGCTGCAAAAGTAATTCTTACTATTAATAAGAATATTTATAAACCTTTGTTTTCTTTATTTTCCGTGTTTAACGTAGCAGTGGTCGTCAGCATGGTGTCTTCTTTTCTGCAAACGTTTAAAAACAAACCGTTAACTTGTGTTTCTGAGTTTTGTGTCTATAACGACGACGTACGTTGTAAAATAGCGCGCTGCTTTGATTGGCATTCGTCCATGTATTGACTGCTTTAGAAACCAGGTTTGCATTGTCAAATTACACGTAAGCTGTGCTATTAGAGTACTTGAGCGCCTGTCCTAATAGGCAGCATTACGGGTCTTGCTCGTCCGTCCGTTCATCTGTCTGTATCGTACGATATGAGAATATAAAAAGCGTAATCGATGTGCCAATTTTTAGCTAAAGTCAAAGGTTATGGTGTCGCAGCTCTAGACGGAGGGCCGCATGATATGTGGGCACAAGACCAACCGACACAGTTGTCTATTGTCATTGAACTGTGTACGCCTGTCTCTGCGTCAACAAAAGTTAGCATGGTGGGCTTCAGTCCTCTACAACCAACAACCTGGTCATATCCACGCTGCAGACTGTCAACCTACGGCACTCGTTTCTTCAGTGTTGTTAGTCCAGTCTGCTGGAACTCTCTACCGGACTACCTAAAGTCACCAGACATTTCTTTCAATACTTCTAGGCAGCAGTCAAAAACATTTTTTTTATTTTGCACATATTGACATTTACTAACACTACTGTAGTGCATTAGAGACTTTTGTAGATGCGCTGTACAAATGTATTTGGGATTGAATTGGATTGTGCAGTTGACAAACCGTTCTTGATACAGTCGGCTGCTTGGTATGAGTCCGACATGGCTGATGTGGTTGTGGTGTACGTGAAGCCTGGCTTGCCACCAGACAGTATCTTCCTGTGACACGATCTCGAGTATGTCTCCACGGTGGAACGTCAGGGCAGCCTCTCGACACGGCACTGACGTGTCTTCTGCAGGGTCGTAGCTAAACAGCGCCCGTACGCGTATCTACCAAACACCATCGTCATCATTCCTTTAACCAAATGGTATATCAGTAATAGCACTCACACAAAGTATCACAGAAACTTTTAAAACTTCTAAAATAAGCCTATGTGTATTTTAAATACTGAAGTATATAAAGTCAAAATTAAGAGAGAAAAAGAAAGAAAAAGACAGTCAATTTTTCACAACCACAAAACATCAGTAACTACTGATAGTAATTGTTGGTGACATAGGAGGTGCCTAAAAAGACACACTGGGCATCAACGCTGGACGCCTCACTGGCAGCATAGAGAACTACTAATCATAGGCTCGCATCGCACCTTGCATGGCGTGACGACTGCGCAGTCCAAAATACCAGGAATCAGCGTCAGCGTCACCGGACCAACACAATTCGACTACACAAGACAAATTTGATTTAATCATTTCACAAAAAAACAGAGCTGAACTTCCAAACTAACGCATATTAACAATACAATAGTTGGGTTCGCACTAGGTGCAACCGACATTATGCTCCAGGCACAACTGTTTTGACGCACCAACCAAAACTACTGAGAATGACTTTCCCAATTAAGTTTTAGTAAAAAAGGCTACTGTATGACGATACATTAAAATTTTTGGGATACTCGTATATTTTACGACTTATTCGATTTATAGTAAGCCCGCAGAAGTGTCCAGTCAATCAAGCAATTAATCAGTCATTTATCTGCTCAATAAACACGGCAATAAATAAAAGTTTGCACGAAAAAATTTGCAAAAGCAAAATAGGCCAGTCACGATCAATGCAAAACTGAAATTTACGCGAAAAACAGAGATGTCATAAGGACGAATACAGAAGTACACGACGGATTTTGCAGTAGGCCTACACGTACAATTAGCTGAATGACGTCATCGGGCGGTTTTCCAGTGACTACAACGCCATTCACTTGACGCAGTTCGTCTCCTGGCTGGATTAAACCTGTTATACGCAACATCAGCAACTTACACACTTCAAAACAAAAAGAAAGAAAGAAAGACAACGTTGTACCGGCTGCGTAAAACAGTCTGCCACTATCGCTTAACGTTGAAACGCGGTGTCTTTTAAACTGTTTCAGCGAGCGTTTTATCTCTGATGACGTTTTTTTACAAATGCGTACATTATCCTGCGGTTTTATCTTACTTTTTCGGCACATATTGTACACGCTACTGCCACCGGTCATTCTTGTAAATGGTTATTTTTTGGTTGATTAATTGAACGGCTCACTGATCACAAGAGCTCACCTGAACGGTCTGCAGCGCCTCCGTGCAAAACGCGAGCAACGTACACTGCACCCGACTGTTCGTCCACCTGCAGCGTTGCACCCTAGCAGAAATCACATTATAATGTACATCATCGCCAACAGCGTTTGTTATTGACTACTTCTGACTTTGGTTTGAGTAAGATGTTAAAATGCCATATTATAAAACGTAAGAAAGTATTTACTGCATTCTGTCTTCTGCCATACATAGCGGTTTACATCTAACCACGCTGGCAGATCTCCCTAGCCAATGTTGCCGCTACGCGCGACGTCGACACAAAGTAGCAGAGCGGCAAGTCGTTATGTTGGGACGTCACGGTCACCTGCCCATTGGCCGAGTCATACGTCGACAGAGCATCTCACCAGGCAGGTTCAGCAGCAGAGTTGGCAGCCACTCGCAAAGAGGACAAATATGTTGATCTTGGCGCCCGTTATATCTTTGAGCCCATTGCCATTGAGACCTTGGGAGTTTTCAACGCATCAGCTCGCCAGCTCCTGGCTGATCTTGGAAGAAGAATCTCAACTAATACTGGCGAGGCTAGAGAGACCAGTTATTTATTTCAGAGGATTTCTGTTTTGGTGCAGCGCTTCAATGCTGTTTTGTTGCACGACAGTTTGCCGGCCGCTGACTGCACGGACTGACGATCGTACCCACCTTTGTATTGCGTAGTTAATGTTTAGGCTCCCTCGGGAACGGAGTACCGAGGGTAAAAAAATGGATATAAATATAAATGGATATAATATAAAGGCTTGATTATGTGAATTCGATTTTTTTTGGGTGTCCATAGAAGCACATATCTCGTCTACAGCGAGTACAACACGCACTTGCCAGAGTCGTAATGCAGCAAACCTGTCGTTTTTCTTCATCGATTGAACTTCTCAAACAACTCCACTGGCTACCCATTGAATGGCGAATAAGATTTAAACTCGTCACCTCAACTTATAAGACACTGCACACTGGCCATCCACGTTACCTCACTGATCTTCCGCAGTATCATAAATCCTCACTGTCTATGCGCTCTTCTACCAGTCAGTTACTTGCAATTCCACGGCATAACGTATCCTTTGGTTCTCGTTCTTTTCGTGTCTCTGCACCAAAAATTTGGAACTCCTTAACTCCTCAAATTCGTCAGTGTCAAACCTTGGCTACCTTCAGACGTCACTTAAAGACCCACTACTTTCAGTCAGCCTTTTCTGCTACCTAGCGTCCATCATCCTATGCGCCCTGATTCTGTCTGAGACTTTGGCGCTTTATAAATCATTTACTTACTTACTTACTTGCTTACTTACTATACTGTTTGTTTTCACTCACTGCTGTAAAATACTAGTGGCTTAGTTTACAAAACACAACCTTAGGAATGTAAGATATTCCTGCGAAGATCTTAGCAGGCCTATATCTTTCTAAGCTCTTCTTAACTGAGCCACTATTGGTAGGTTTTTTGTGCGATGTTTTGTACGTTGTTAAGTCTGATTTTTTTTTACCTAAGTCCGGTGGTTTTGCAGTGTTAGCTGGTGTTGACTGAGAGCCAAGAAAACGCTTTGTGGATGGCCATTGGTGCTGGGAAATGACTTAGCTTAGCCTACTTGGTCAGAATAATGTTGCTTATGACTGGCTGAGTTCGGTGGTTGGTTGCGGCTGGCTCGTGTGGTGAACAGATTACGGCATGGAGGACAGCTGTGCAATGGGTCCGGAGTGTTACACTCCGTACTACTTCGACTATGACTGGGCCAGATGGGCTGAGCCGCCCTACAGCGTGCCTTCTCTCGACATGAACTGGTACGCTTAAAGGCGTGTATGAAACGACAGGAACGAACTGAACTGAAATGACCTTAATTACTAGATACCGCACTGCTGGAGTCGGTAACCGAGGACGTAATCCGAGCTTATACTACTCCAGACAGTGCGGTATCATAGTTAAACCAGCTTGCCTAGACTACATCGTCGTTTGCTTTATGACGCACGACTGCAGCCGAAAACTGTGAAAACTGTAACAGTGCAAGCTAAGTGTGGTTTAACTGCAGCTAGTGCACTGCACGGCACTGAGATAATATTCAAGTTCGGATCAGTTCAGTTCGTTTGCTTTGTACACTCCTGTAGACGCAACTGAACTGACATTTCGGTTATTGTACACGGATGGGTGGGTGACTGTCTGCAGACGGATGAACCATTTTGGCATATAGCAGGGTCAACTCAGCCTTCCGTCCCTCCGGGGTAGGTAAATCGAGTACTTGCCTGTCTGGCTGGGAAAGGTATTGACACGTACATGCATAATTGAATGGCACTTTGTTTTCATGCGGTAAAGTATATACACTAAATAGGTGTGGTGAGCAGCATAAAATAAATAGGCCTATGTTGGAAATTTTCTCAGCTACATTTCTGTCAAATATCGTAAAGTTTTATCAACTTTTGACTAAGTTATTCTCAAAATAAACAGGATGCCATTTTTATGGTTCACAGTGTAGATAGAGCACTGCTGGAGTAGGTATGCGAGTATGCAGTACGAGCTTATACCACCCCAGACAGTGCGGTGTCGTAACCACGCTCAGATGGCATAAACTACCTACGTCGTTTGCTTTCTGACGTAGGCCTACCACTGCAGCCGATCAGAAGTTGTGTAAACGGTACCGGTGCGAGCCGAGTGTGTTTAAATTTGGATTCAGCTGGACGCAGTACATGAACGGGGCGCTGCCTGGCGGGGAATTTCCCGGCATTACGTCGACAGGCAGCAGTGACGACTGGATGCGAGTGTTCCGTACAGGAGGACTCGTTCAACCCACGACCACGCCCACCGACTTGACCGGTCACGTGGACGACTTTACGGATCACGTGGACACTACCCACGGCACTGGGCCGGGGGCGGGGTCTGTTGCTATGGCGACGAGCTCGGCGTCCCTGACAACTATCTCCGTCAGCGACCTGGACCAGTTCGACTCATGTCCCGCTCTACAGGCAGGCAGTCAATTGTTGACGCACTATATCTATTCTGTAGAGCGTCTATGTGGCACGGGTTGTCGTCTGTCTGTCTGTCTGTCTGTCTGTCTGTCGTCCGTCGTCTGTAACGAATGTATTGTGACTAAACGGCGCGAGATAGTGTCAATGTTGCTATTGATCACTAATAGGAAATTGCATACGCCCTTTCAGATGAGATAAAAATCATGGACCCTGGATGACCTTAAGGGTCAGTACGAAGAACAGTATAGGCTGTAGCGCGTCTTCCTGCCCATAGCGACAGCTGGGCTTTTTTGTTACTATTGAGATAGTGGTCAGTTTACTGTTTGAAATCGTCTGGAAGTATCCAACCGACTGTTTAAATTATTAGTTTGAACTTTCCAGTGTTTAGATGGTTTTTTGGCCGACCGCTAGATCGAACCTTGGGTACGATTTGTCTGTCTGTCTGTCTGTCTGTAACGCATGTAATTTGGCTGAACGGTACGTCGTAAAGGGTCGTCGTTGAATGAAGCAATGATGAGCTTCTATAGGCTGTCAATAGTAACCGTGTCTCTGTCTGCAGCGGTTTGGCCGCAATTTTGAATGCAAATTTTCTGCTTGCAGCCATCACCCACGTGCGCCGAATTACCGTATCGTATCCTAGCGTTAATTGTAGCGTTCGGTATAGCAGCGTCACCACATAGTGCATGGCACTGTGGTTACTCTGGGAAGTCGCTTTCTTTCCGCGACCGGAAGTTTTCTGGCTTTTGGATATAGGCGGTACAGTCGGCCCATCCTAGCAACGGCTGGGCTTCTTGCTACCAGTTGTGGAGACATATTTAACGAAAGTAAATTGTTGATTGTTTATAGTTATTAGTCCGCCCGAAAACGATAGTTTTCGGAAGGACTTATGTTTTAGCCCAGATGTTTTTTTTATTTTTTTCTCCACTCGCGAGATCTCCGAGATGCGTGGGCCGACCGGCGTGAAATTTTGCACGATGGTCAGTACTAAACCCTATTTTATAATGCCGGTCCAAAATTTTGGGGGGCACACC
>Ga0209367_1006033_pt1 | contig 16785 bp, 5 predicted proteins | sample WorMetLIZISLAND2_FD_187412 | JGI IMG/M metagenome (GOLD analysis project Ga0209367, IMG submission 187412) | Marine gutless worms symbiont microbial communities from Max Planck institute for Marine Microbiology, Germany - Olavius geniculatus... ... | reverse complement strand
GATGGCTCTGCTTGTCCGAGATGCCGTTCAAGTGCTACTCTGTACGCATTACTAATTCCTTCATCACTGAGTCTAGCAATGTCCCTTCGCTTTCTGAATTGTGCTTTGTGCTTCTTCTTCAGCTTGCCCAGTCATTGCTAGATGTAAATGTAATTTGCCTTGCAGGAGCTTATCAAGCATACGGATGGTATCCCACAAGAGAAGAAGAGTCTGGAAAAAGCTCTTGAAGAGACACAGGTCAGATCATTCTTACTTAAGTTTTTCAGCTCTCACAGATCTATGTGTACATGTTGCCGTAATTCTGTACTCCTTAGATATCTGAATAAGTCATTAATAAGGTAGCATAAGACAGAGATCATCTTTGTTTGTATGTTTTACCACTTGCTTAGTTCTGAACGTTTTTCCAGCATTTGCCACTCAACTAATCATCTTGTCATTTTTATAGTCAAATTGGATAATGTGTGATGTAGCTTCTGCTGGCACTTTATCATACATAGCATCGGCATGTTCGCTTACTAAAAGTTTGACAGACTGCAAACTCCCAACATAATACAAGTTACATAATGAGAAAATGAAAGCTAAGACCAGTTGAACAATTTGTAGCAGGCCGTAAACAAAAATTTATCAGTAAAATTTTAAGTAGTGAGTACGTTTGCGAACAGCTTGGAATTTGTGACACTGTTAATAGACATTTTTTGTTCCTGTTATGGTAGGACTTGTCGTTATTTGTGAATGAAGTGAAGCGTGACAATGAGATGCTGCACTCGCTCAGTATGGTGGAGAAAAGGTTTGTTTTCTGTTGTTTGCTTGCACCGATGTTCTTAACTAAAAAATATCCGTGCCAGGATCAGTTGAGACACGGTGATTTGAGTGTTACATCACCGGGTAGAATCACATACATTTTTTATTGTGCAAGATTGTTGTTCTATGCTGCAATATTATAAAGGTTGAATTAAAAGTGTGTCTCTAGGTTTTTTGTAGATTTGCCAAGGGAATTTATAGATGCATGAAAATTGACTACAAATGTCATACTGCATAATAACATTTCTGTGTTTTAGCAGTTTAGTTCAGATAATTGTGTTTGCCTCATGAACAGAACTTTCAGTTTTTATTTAACTGACTTATTGCACAAGTTGTTTTGGTCTTTTATTGCATATATATAATGATAAAAGAGTGCTTTTTGTGAATTAATAATGCTTCTGTGTTCTGTTGTAGCATTCAGAATCTCCCACTGGTAAGATCTATTTTCTCACATGCTGTAAAAGCGTTAAATTTTATTGGAATTGTATACACCCAAGTTGTTTGGTGTTAATGTTGTAAATGTTATATTGATGTTGAAAATGTTTTTGATCAATTTTATTACCATATTAGTGAATTTTTTTTAATGCTGTATATGAGTAATTAGTTATGTTTATTTGGGAGTGCATCTACTAAGCTGTTTTGAGCTTGGATGTTCGTATTTATCTCTTGTATGGAACATTGTGCTTAAAACCATTATTGAATGATAATGCTAATATTGAAATAGTTTTATCAATTATTGGACTTAGGTGAGCATGAGAAATAAGGTAAGTCAACAAAATAAAAAAACTACTGCATTGCAGCCATAATGTTCTTATTTTTCTTTGTAGCCAGATGTTTTTGGAAAATGATTATAGTATAATTTTTTATTGGAATTGATGATTAATTAATTGTTAGTTTTTGAGAAGTTAACCATTGTATTTTTAATAATCTAATCCAATTCTTATTTGTAGCCAAGTGATATGGCATTGAAAGACTACGGTCGACTACTGCTTGATGGTGAAGTTAAAGTCAAAGATAGGACAAAAAACAGCGCACAAAGGTACATTTTTAACTAGCGCATTAAAATAGCTCATCATACGAGGGATGTTCCTAAAGTTTTACAAGTCAATACAATAAACTAAAAAAACTTTTCAAAATCTATATACTTATAAAATGCATATTTTTCTTGAACTCAAATGAGCTATTTGGAGTGCCAGCGCAAATGGAGTGAAATTTGGCTCACTGTTGCACGGCAATTTTTTAGTCTGCAGCCGGATTTTCCAATATAAGGTCATGGGACATGTGATTTTATAAAAGCCCTGACAAATACGTCCATGAATTTCTCATTCGTGATTATAAAAATTTTTTAGCCAAAATCTGTGCCAGCTGTGAAAATAAAATATACGTACGAGGAAAGTTGGATAAATTTTGCAATTTGATCGCCCCCATATATTAGACTAAAAAACTGTTCCAAATCTGTACATCAATAAAAGTTATATTTTTTCCATATTCATATAAGCTTAAAGCGGACGTGACGTCATTGTAATTTATGACGTCATAAAGCACTAAACAGATATGATTTGGAGTGCTAACGCAAACAGCACAAAATTACACACAACAATTCTTTAGTCTGCAGCTGGATTTACCAAAGTGAGGCCCCAAAACATGTGATTTTGTGGAGGCCCTGACAAATACGTTCATGAATTTCTTATTTGCAGTATATCCAGTAGCCAAAATCTGCACTGGTCGTAAATAAGAATGCTTCTGTCAATTACGATGTCACATTGGGATTTGACATTGTGAGTAAAATTTTATAGAAAAGTAAACAGTTAGTGATATCTGTCGTGTTTGTGAATGGTTAAACAATTTCTACAATGCATAACTTGGGAGACCTGATGTCTGGGGGCCTGGGAGTGAGCCCAACAGATTTCTAAATCCGGCACTGCAGTTTAGTCTCAAAGTTATGGTTATCCAGCAAACTGTTTGTGACTCTGGCTTTGTACAATTAAATCATCCTACACACAGCATGGACCTGACTTACAGTAACTATTATCTGTTTCTTTATTTGAAAAATTTTTTTTGGTAATGTCGGCAGTCCGAACAATGAATGACTCAAGTCTGTGGTGGAAGTGTGTTTGGAAGACAAACCTAAAATGCTTTATGATGTCATAAGTTACAATGACTTCACATCCGCTTAAAGCTCACACGAGTTTGGAAGAAATAAGCATTTTACCGGTATATAGATTTTGAACAGTTCTTCAGTCTAACATATCCACTTGCAGAACTTTTTGAATGCCCCTCATATGGTCTTACATAATGGATTTTGTGCGATTGCTTGTACATATTTGTTAAATTACATTTTGGTGCAGTTGTATTGCTATAATAAAGTTGTGACCATTAACGCCACTTTGTTTTTCTTCATGTTCTAATATGCCATGTTTTGATATAACAAACAGTAGCAAGTCTTTAGTGTTCAGTGCTGCAGTACACACTGTGGACTTTGTTTGTTGGAGGTAGACATAATTGTTAAAATGTACATCCAGCAGTTTTAAGGTACTTGTTGGCTTAGTGATCAGGGATTTTGATTTGTGATCAAAATGTCATAAGATTGACTCCCTGTCGATTTGCTGTCAAGTAACAATCCTTGGCGATTTGTTTACACCCGTGTGCATTGTGTTTGATGTATTATTACTGACAGGCATGTCTTTGTCCTTGATCAGCTGGTCATCATTTGCAGAACTCGAGTAAGTAGTCATTCATCTTTTGCTATAATTTGTAACTTTCAGTACGTTACATTCCGATATATTTTATGTTATATTCTGTTTCAGCAAGTTATAGCACGGTCATTAGTTTTATAAACAATCTAGGAACAAAATTAATCATTAATTTGCACATTTGTAGGATAAACAAGTACTGATTTTCAACCAAACTTTGTCACTTTTTTTGATGCCTTGTTCACCTGGCAGATGTAATAATTTTCAACACTACTTTGCTTTTTTATTCTATGGGCCAGCTTATTTTTCTGGAATTAATCCGAGTTATACTGTGTTCTTGGGGGGGGGAAGTCTTTGTGGATTGTTTCATCAGGTTTGTTACAGACTATAGTTGGATCCACACTCAATTTACAGAAATACAGCAAATGTTGTGCTGTTGATAAAGTTGGCTGACTTTGTTGGCCGATGAAATTAGGTGACAAAAATCTGCTAGGTGATGAGCAAAATTAACTGATTGTATTAGCTGGCAAAGATTGGTTGATTTTACTGTTAAAAATAGGACATGTTTCATTCCTGATAATAAAATTAGTTAATTTTTTCTGTATGCCAAGCTGCTATTGGTCAACATCATGATATCCTATGAAGTGTTGGTTATTTTGTCATTAAGTTTGCTTACAAATTGGAGATAAATATTTATTTTTCTCCATTCATTATATCATTATATTCATAACATTCATTGTAGTTTATCTGATGCAGAAAAATAATGCTGGTATTATCTTCACTATCTGTCATTGTGCATTAGGGATGATGATATCATGCAAAATTAGGAATGATATTGATAAAATATTTGAACGAAATAGTTGAGCGATTTTGTATTAACGTTGATCCTTGTGTTGCCAAACATTTGCGCAGCCACATTGTTGTCATGTTGTTTTTTTCTCCTAGGGTGATCTGTATGACTACTGTAGTTCATTCATTCCAGGACACTGCGATCTTGATGAAAATCTGGTAAAAGATTGGGTATGTGATTATGTTAATAGTTGGAATTCTTTTTAGCAGCGTTCACTCTTCTTAGATTGTCTGATGGATTTAGATACCATTTATTAAGTCCATTTATGGGGCACACGGACACATTGAGTGAGGTCAAGTTTCGCTAAGACTTTAGTCTTAGACTAAAGTCTTGACTTTGGGCTTATCTATGAGCTGGGCTTGACTTTAGTCTTGACTTTAATCTTGACTTTTGACTCGACTTTAGACTTGACTTTCGTTTGCAATCGTCCATTTTTTTACGCAACTGTCGAATTACTGCAATAATACAATTAGTTAAATCAACATTATAGGAGTGTTTTCCAGACCTATATTGATCAGGTGATGTGTGCAATATTACTTTGTTTTCTTATATGGCCATTTTATGGATATAAAAGGAATTTTGTGCAATATTTGTGCCACCGATGACGTCATTACTTACGCTAGTGTCGTCTGCGTAGTTAACGCCGGTAGATAGTAAGTAACAAAATGCCTATTAGTTACCAGACGCCGCATGTTATTTTACTGGTCAAAAAGTAAATATTTCGCTCGGATAACGAACTGGGACGTCCGTTTGGTCGAGCTAAGCCATAATTGTATTGTTTTGACATTAAAAATTGCCAGCTGATTTATTTTTGATTTTGGTCTTAGACTAAAGTCTTAGCAAAACTTGACCTCACCCATTGTGTCAAATTGGGTCTGACCCCTCAGTGGAAAAGGAAATTTGGTGTAAAACTCCCACAATTACTTATATTTGATATACCAGGATGGTGTCAGTGATTCTACATTTTACAGCATTACTTTGAACTTGTTGCTATTGTAACAGTTAGCAGTTTTTTTATTGCAGTTGATTAGATTGATAGTCAGCTGTTGGGGATGAGATTTAGTTCTCCTTGGTGGTGGCTTAGTGTAGTGATAACATCATAGGTCACATTACAAAGTTACTTCACGTTGAGCTGGGTTAGTACTGATATGGGTGACCGTTATATGTATACTATTTTACCAAGCAACCTAGGCCAACTCAGTTTGGCCACTTCTTCATGGATAGATAAAATGAGTACTGCTGAATGCTGATGGCCCTGGCCTCCACTGCGGAAAAATGGCAAGCTCTGCATAACAGTAAGCCCTGTTACCGGGACTATATACTGGCCCCATTGGTTGAAGGTGCTGGCTGTTAATAGAGCTATCCGGTTCACTTGAGCTGTATCTTAGATATAGCAAATTGTGAAAAATTTGCGAGTAATTTGTTTCATATTTTCCAGCATGGAGGCTATAGAATTGACATAGTTTGATGTGCTAGTGAGAAATTTAGCTTAGAATGCTGACTGTAAATTCAGAGCACCGTGTGGTTTACCATCACTGATCGGCAAACAAGAGAGAATTTTATGTTTGGAGCGAAGAAGGAAGATATGCTAAAAAAGTGGATGGATGCTGTGAAAATGGCGAGGTTAGTATATTGAAAATTTGTTACAGTGGAGTAGCCACATAATTCAGTTCAGCAGTTTCTTTTTGCTTCATGAGCATTTGCTGTCTCTTTTTGGTTTTGGTCTTACTGGGATACTTCTTTATCTTCCTCATTTTTTTGCTTTTGGCTGATGTGTCGAGCACCGAGCACTAACAAAGCAACCTTGCTTGTTTTGATAGCAAATCATCAAAAGTGATGCTAAGACTAGTACATTTGTTTACCAGGATTTACAGTAAAAGATGTGCACATTTGCATAAGAGAGTTTTTAGATTATTTCTACTTTGTGTCTCATATAAACTGGCGGCCTCTTAGTGGTTTGTGATAACTTCGGCAGATATAGACTGTTTGTAATAACTTTTTTAGTGTTACGTTCTCAGATGAAGTGTGGTATGAAAAAGGTTAGCACCTACCATATTTCTTCTAATAATTTGCATGGCTAAAAAAATTACATTTCTAAGTGTTCATATTATTAGAAGTAAATGAAATTATTACGAAAAAGCTTGTTCTGTATATTTCACCACAATACCATTATGTGCGCACGACGTCCGCTTAGAGTGTGTAGACTACAACTGCAACCAATAGGCTTACTGTGGCGTTTGATCGCTGCTTTTGGCGCCACGCTGTGGCTGTGGTGGTGCATCAACAGCATGCTAACAGTGCGAGTGTCGGTCATTTGAGTGGGGTGATTCATGGACTCCTAGCATACTAACATGCGATTTCTATGGCGGTTGAACAGTCAATACTGCTGCATTAATGTGTGCTGTGTGGGGGGAATGGGTTTGCCCTGCAGTAGTGTGTGTCGTCTACTGTACAACGCCATAAAGACAGTAGTATGTGGGTGTTAATTGGTGCAACGTATGCACAGGGAAGTAAACAACACACAGCTGTTGTTTGCTATAAATACTGCTTTACGTGTACTGCAGGGAATTGAATTATTAGAATTAGGTGTTCAAACTAGTAGGAGTATAAAAAATAATTATGTTTGCTTAAAATTTAGGTGTTTCAATCATTAGAGTGTCTGAATTAATTATTAATTATTGTTTTCTTACTTTCCAAAATTTGAAGGTTTAGCTGTAGACCACCATAATGTAGTTATTAAATATCAAAATGGTGCAAATCCTGACTTACAGTAAATCTCATGGATGTTAAGTTATTCGTTTGTTTTTGTACATTACTTTACACAATTTAATTCTGTGACTTAATTTTCCTGCAGTCAGGCTTGCTGTGTTGTGTGACAGAAATAACATGATGCCTGAACATGCTCGGAATGATTTGCACCTCTTCACCATGGCAAATTTCTATGAAACGACGATATGTGATGTCTGCAAAAAACTTCTCCGGTATGTATCACTGTGCACGTATTAATTCTTACTGCACTGTTTTCAGCGTTTCGTGGCTTCGTCTGGTCGTCAGTGTGTTGTGCTTCATCGACAGAGTTACACTACGCTGGGCTTGGTTAGTAATGGGACGGGTGACCATTGCCTTATGGGTAAAACATCTTAATACGTATCATCATAACCAGTCACGCAGGTCAGCTCAGCCTGGCAATAAGTGAGTAGATGTTCACACTTAATTATTTGCTGATGCACTAGCACCATATCCATCCACGGTCTAGCAGTGTAAGCTGGGGTCTGGCTGAGGGCTAAAGAAATGGAGATCAGTGCTGCCCTGTGGACTTTTGCAACTTTGAATGGACTTTGTACTTTTTATCGTCAATGTACATGCTAGTTTACACTCAGTTTATAGTGTATTGCAGTTTGCGGCGTAGAGTGATTTTTATTCTGTGAAGTGAAGCAGGTAGTGTTTCTTTAGATTCATGACCTGTGCTTGTAACATAACCATAGTCCTATTACGTGGAATTGAATCAATGTATAATGTTCTATACATGAACTATTATTTTGGTACTGTTACAGAAAATTTGAGAGGCACTGATAAAGCATCGATTGACCAGTTATCAGTTGGCTGATAATCAACCAACTGCTGATTGTTGTACGAAGTCACAAACTGTGGCTTCATTAAGCAGATGATCCATATTTACATTTCTGAGCTGACAGTATTTATCACATGTGAGATTCATTGAGGTGGGCAGGCTGAGAATGGTGTCAAGCAGTTGGCAGCCATTGCTAGACAGTTCTTGTGTCTACCACCAATGAGTGTGCCAAGTCAGCGTCTTTTCAGCAAAACTGGGCTTATAGAGCACACTCATTAAAGCAGTACAAAAGCGATTGATAATTGGCTTTGGTTGATGCTGATTATGTACATTTACATTCGACTGATATTGGTTATCGGCAAATGAACTGATTATTGTCTGGTACTAATTAATCCGTCAATAATTACTGCACTGCTTTCGGAAATGATTAAAATAGTTTATTTTTGAACAATAGTAATCGCACAATAATTAATGTTTCTTGTTTTGTGTTATTTTAAGTCAGTATTTTGCCATACTGCTATCATACCACTTTTTGTAAGTCAGTTGTGTGAATGTTTATTGCAGTGGAACCTTCTTCCAAGGATATCGATGCAAATGTACGTGGGCATGATGTCATGGTTTTTTTCTAAGATTGACAATTCTGTGTTCTTCTATTTAAGCAGTATATCGCTGGTACACAAATTCCACATCTGATCCGTGACATATTGTCTTGTAGTGTGCAACATACAAGAGTAAAACTGATGATTAAAACCACAAGGGACTGTTGCATCTGTTGATAAGATTTTTATCAGCTTCCTTCAATAACATTCAGTGATGCAAGAAATGTGCTGAATTTGTTTTTGTCTGGGCCTCTCTCAGGACCTCATGCCACTCACAGGATTTTCAGTTTGGCTGGAAAAAAATTATTCCTTTCCCATTATCATTTTTATGCCTGTGCCTCATTCTGAACACCATAGCTTCAGCCATTTTAACCACCAGCTTCAGCCGAATGCGACTATCTTTTTCTGTACTGCACTTGTGTTGTTCTGCCCATCTGTATGCTGCATTTGTCGCTAATGAAAATGGCATCTGCACAGCTCAGCTATTGTGCAGATCTGGCCCACAGTTGCGATAAGACTAGAGCTGTAGCAATTAGCAGTTGAAAGTGAATTATCTTAAACAAAATTTCGTTAATCATAAAAATTGTAATTATTAAAATTTTGATTATAGTCAGGTCACTAAACGCTGGTGTTTTGTCGCATGAGTTAAAGTCAACCCCAACATCATCTTTGGAAATTCGTGAATTTAACCCTGTGTTGCATTGTTTTCTGGCACAATCAGCAGGTTAACTCGCAGTATTAACTTCTAAGATCGGCAAGGTTAACCAGTTAGGATGATGTTTTAACTTGTGTAAGCAATAGAATGGCGTATTCACAAACGTTTCAATTTACATGTTGTTGAATTAGTTTGATTACTCAGTGCGACAGTGTGTGTTGACGTGTTTCAGTAACCAACATGGCAGTTCACAAAGAATGTCTGTCAAAAGCCAAAGTCATGGCTGGTTAGCTTTGCACAGATATATTTGTTACTTATGTTGTATATTTGCAGTTGTAATGTATAATGTCTATTTAGAAATCATTTTATTACTGCACAGTTCTTTATACCATTTGTCAGAAGCAAAAGATGTGGACTTTCTTTCAAATAAAGAACACATAGAATTTCAGTTTTGATGTATAATCCTTAAGTAAGTAAGTAAGTAGTAGTAGTAGTAAGTAGTAGTTTATTGCACATATTAAACATACTTGCACTCACTAAACATTTTTATTAACACATAAAAGAAAAGTACAGTAATTTACAGCAAAATTAACATTATTTTTAAAATTATTACTGTTATTATCACTTAATATGTTTGTGAAAATCATTGTATTTCTGCATATATTTTTTTTAAAAAATTGTTGTATGTGCTGTGGTATTTCTGTTATGTCTGCACATGTATTATCTGTGTCAAAATAACCGAACGTATGATCGCACTTTGTCACTGCCATACTATTTTGAAATACAAAAATGCTACACATGGGATCGAACGATGTGCAATGTTGGAGATTGGGTGAACTTGACAGTAGAGAGTGACGTCAGAAGAAGACATGATTGCCTTGGTGGGATTGTGTGTTACGATACAAGGAGAGTTTCAGCCTGTCCAGAGAGCATAATGATAAGATTCAGTGGAGAACGAAAGTTACTGGGAACTAGCTAACTTGACTTTACCCGAAAAAGATTGTTAAAAAAGTGGTGTTTTTTGTGAATATTATTTTGAGCTGTGAACCGAAATAATAAATAGTGTCTGACATTGCTCAGGTTTTGTTAAGTAATGAGAAATTTTATACTTTGCCAGTTTAATGTTAATTGATGTTGTGCATAATGCACTTGCATTATTTTCTCACATGGTGTTTAATTGCAGGGCCGCCGTCGATTCCACCAAAGGTGCCGGGGCGTCCTGGTAGTAATTTAAAGTCAAAGTCCTTTCATGATAAAACGAATACCAGGCCTCTTGTTACTCGCACACCAAAAGGTACAGGGGTGCATTTTCTCACTCCTATTGCTGAAACCTAGTTATGTTTTATTAGTTGAATATTGCTTTGTAATAACTAATATTTATACTGTTAGATTTCAAGTAGTCTTTATCGTTGTATGATTTTGTATGACCGTTTGCTTTTCTTCATTTTACAGGCATAATTATTTTAATAACTATTGTCTGCTGTTCACTGTACTGTTATGCTATTATACTATACTATTATTATTTATTAATTATTGTCTGCTATTTACCAGTATTTAATTTACATTAACGAAATGCATCTAGTAGTTTTGTATTACTTGACTTGTATGGCTTTGGTTGTTACAGCCAAGTACCATGCAATATCCAACTATTCTGGCACTCCTCCACCGATCGGCAACCGAGCTCCGCTCACATTTGAGAAAGGCGACGTCATTGATGTTCTTAATGATGATGGTGATTTCTTTGAAGTAAGCAGTTTATTGTTTTTGTGATTCATTCACTGCATCAGTCTTATTTTTTAGTCGACTGTACGTAAGTAGCAGTCGAGCTTATGGTACGGTTGTTGTCTGTCTGTCTGTCCGTGGTAGGTCTTAGGGGAAAAATTTTTTACACATGTTAGCCATGTGTCTTAAATTTAGGCCTACAAAATTTTAGTGATCTAGTGCATGGGGAACATTTTCAAAATTGGGGTTGAATGGAGGGTGTAGGAAAACTGAAAACAGCGGAAAACTGGCCATATCTCGGAAACAGTGACAGATGGGGCCAAAGTTACTATTAATCACTAATATGAAATGGCATACGCCCTTTGAGATGAGATGAAAATCATCGACCTTGGATGACCTTGAAGGTCAGTACGCACTGGCTAAATTGTACATCATATCTTGGAAACGGTTGCTATTAATCACTATAAATAAGAAGTTGCTATAACTCGTGGTATATCAGAAACTGTCACTTGTTTACATTGATTTCAGTCGACAGTCAACTTTTACACAATTCTGCTTTGTTTTCTTTTCGTAGTACTTTTGAGTTGATCATTTGTGTTAGACGAATAATTTGATTATTAATATTAATACTCAGACTAAACTACATTTCAGGAATACTTATGCCTAGTACGGTCGGCCATCACAGCAACAGCTGAGCTATTTGTTACAAAAAATGTGGAGAGATTTGTCTATTCTGACTCGGAAGAGATTCTACAATGTGGTGCATGAAAAAGTGGAACATGCATTATGTGGTCAATCATGATTTCTAAAATGATCAACTTCACTTTTTCGGTGTCTGAGTCCAGTGTCTGGAATACACTTCCGGGACTATCTGTTGACACTTTGAATGCTGTTTAGAAATACTAGCACAGTACCCTAGTGAAATGAACGTATGCAAGAGTTTGGGAGGGGTTGTACACAGTACGTGGTATGCAGTCGTAATAACGTGCAGAGGGCGCCACTCATCCAATTGCCAGCGCGAGCCGGTGACACTGGCACACGTCACAGAGACTATGAAATTCATGGCCGGTCTTAAGGCCTTAGGCTGGGACCTTTAAGTGGCCGCCATTCACCAGATGTCACCACGAAGCTGAGCACTATGCTGACGAACATGACAGAATCAGTGGGGAAATACCCGGCAACTCAACCCTTACTCCTCAGGCTGCCCGTGTGGGCAGGTGAGGGGCACGTACCCAAGGCCGAAGGACTCGGATGCCACTGTCGGGGTCCGCGACCATGCAACAGCGAAGGCGCTGGAGGGGGCTGACAGACAGACATACAAACAGATTTTCCGCGCACTATAGTAAGATGCCATTCAGTCTTCCATAACTTCGATGCTACAGTGCATCAGAAACGTTTTGTGCCACTGTGCTACATGAATTTATTGCAGATTATATTGGGTTGTAAAACAAGATGCACGTGTGGTAATTATCAGGGTCAACTGAATGGACGAGAAGGTTTCTTTCCCCGGAGTTTTGTCCAGCGCAGACCTGTAAGTGTATAATTTACCATGTGCTGTTTTGTAAAATGTGAGACTGAAAAGTCATTTGTTAAACATCATCAATAATGTGTTGTCAACAGCAGTTCATCGGTGCTTTTATTATAAACTGCGAATGAAGGCCGAAAATAGCCATTAAAGTATTTGACAAGCTTATGGCGGCCTAAGCCTACAGGCCGGCACTGGCTGCCCTGACCCACTTTGGAACATGGATTTGACAAGCTTATTCTTCTGTTGACAGTAAATCACACATAGGTCTATTGGTTAACATTTTGTGTCTGATTAACATAATTTTCCTATACCAAGGCCCATTTCGTACTTCTATGGGTAGCTGTCTGCAGGCAGGTAAACTATCTTTATACGTAACTATCCACCAGGTCAACTCGGATTTTCATATCTCTTGGGTAGTCAAATCAAGTACTGGCTTGTCTATCTGTGGTTGAGTCGGGGCACATTGACTTTTGTTAAGTGGCAGGTGACACTAAGTGATTTCATATGTAGCTCTAAGATGCACGTGTTAACCTTTAACATGATGTGGTTGTAACAAGCATCTCTAGTTGTTAATTGCAGCAGCGTGTAGCTTCGTATGAGCCGTCATCATGGGAAGGTCGCCGCGGCTCTGTACCTACGCCATCACCAGCCTCACCAGCCATTACCTCGCCACTCTTACTGCCTGCCAGAAACTCATTTCATAGCTCCTCTGATCCCTTAAGTGCATATTCGTGGTATGTTGGCCTAGCGCCTGTGCGTGCCAACCACATTCTAGTTAGAATTACTTCCGCTGCATGCCTTCCATTGGTTTCAGTTGGTCACCATGATGTGTTGTGTATAATAGAATTAAGTTCACTTAGTTCAACGATATTCTGGTTGTTTCTGCATGTTGTCACGTCTTTGCAGTTAATTTGCATTTTTATTTAAGTGAAGCATGCTGGGAGTGACTAAAAGAGTCAGTGTGGCAGGTATTAATTGGTGGCAGTCGTTGAAAGCATGGATAGAGTCTGCTTGACCATTATTCACGTGAAGTTTTGAATCATGATGAATCAACTTATTTCATGTTGTTGTTTCAAAAAAATACGTTATATCTTTTATTTCTTTAGTAAGTTTGCCAGCAAACATGAAGTCTTGTGAATTTGCGCAGTTTTAATCACACGTTTGAAACATGATTTATAAATGACATCTATTTGCCCATTATATCCACAGCTTAAATTTTATTTTTTATATGGTTATGGGTTATGTTCATACATGTATTCCGCTACTGCATGATTTGCGGTTATTAATTAATAATATTAGCTCTGCTGGATGTTAATGGCATAGTGGACTAAATTAAACTGTCTTGAAGGCATAGAGATACTCACGGTGTCATCAGTAGTTCAGTCTCATGTTTGACTGTGCCACCCACTGCTGTGTTACACCCAGCACACAGTTCTGTGGAATTGCATCCGCTTATCCACCATGGCTAACTTCTGCCAAGCATGCACGCTGTACTAGTCCGTGAAAACTGCTGGTGACAGTGGCGTCGATCAGTACCCAACATTGGGGGCAATAAGAGTGGCAATTGCTAGAGTATACTCTTTCACCATCTGACCAAGGAGGCTGGGGGAGCATTGCAAGCTCCTCCAGCAGGGTTTGGGGCAGAGCCGCAGCCACAAATGATGATCATAATGCACTCTCAGCCTTTGAACGACTTTTCTGGTACCAAAAGTGGCAGCTGTGAGTAATTCCAAGTCACCATTTTTTCAATTTTGGGGGAAGGGTGAAGTTGCTGGTCTGTCCCTACCCAAAAATTTGATGGAGATGTGTCTTTCTATTTCTAGTGGTTTGTCAGCCATGATTGATATTTAGGGGTTGTGTTTCAGATCCATTCTAGATAGTGCGTATTCGGTGACCTGAACGACTGATTTCACTATATATGGTGGTGTGAACAATTCGGCATTTTCTGATACCATTTGGTGGGTTACGTTTGGCATTTTTCAGCAGCCAGAAAGAGCCATCAACCTGGCTAGATACGAGGAAGTGAAGACCAATGCAGCTGGCATGTCTGTCATATCACCATCAGCTAACAGTCCCGCCAGTCCTGCTGCTGCTGTGCCTGCTGTTGATGAAAACATTGAAGCTTATGCCTGGTAGGCTACTCTCTAGACTTGCCATGTGAATTAACTTTGTTTTTGTTGCTGCATGTTTTCTGCATCATCTTTTAATCATTTCTGATTCTGTACCCATTATTGTGCAGTTGTTTTAATAGGTTGCATTACGGACCATCATGACCATCTCTCTGTCCATCCCTCTGTCACATACACAGGCTTCTAACTTAAAACGATGTCATAGCAAAATCAAAAATTGATGTGAACGTTTCTGAGTTACTGATGTGCTATTTTTCTCTTTTGATAGTCAGATATCATGTTTACGGGACTTAAAAACCTTACTGGCAATTTTTTTAATGGCATTCACAAAAATCCTGGCAAGCGGTGTTGACATCAGTCGTGAAAATAAGTAAGTGAATACTTTGCTGGACGGCTGCATAATATGTCATCACTGTGCTAATATAGTTTGCTAGTCTTAATCTTAGTTTTCACTGAATCCAGCATAGTATTCTGCTTGCATTCTGTGATAGATAACATTTGCTTTTCTGAATGTGTTGCATGGATTGGGGGTGGTGCATGATATTTAGTGCTGCTTTGCTACAGCTGTTTTATAGTGTTTGGTACAGTTGTTATTTATGGAATGTAATGCTTTAGGACAGTTATGTAGCTCAGCAAGTGAACTTTGAAAATAGTGCTACATTTCATGAGGAATAATTAGCCATTTTTGTCTTGGTGACTGATTTTACCACTTTAATGGCTGCAGTACTCTGTAGTCTTTATAAATGTTGCTATCATTATTGCAAATGTTAAATATATTTTGTGTCTAGGATTTTTGCTGTTTTTACATACCGGGTATTTGTTTTGTTTGAATAAGTGAATAGAATCTGTCAACGAATGCATGAGTGGAAAACTAAACAAATCTGGCATATAATGAGAAACACGTTGCAGAAACCAATGTAAATGCAGCATCTTTTGAAGGATGTTAATGCATCTTAAGCTTAAGATGTGTACAGCATACGTGTGGGTTGATCTTCTGTGTATTGTTTTCATGAAGAGACTTTTTTTTGTTATTTAGTGAAGTTGTTAAATTCAAATGTTGGCTAACTAAACTTTTGCAATGAATTTGATGCAGCTTATCTATAACTTGAAAGCAGTCATAGCCTACAGGTACCTCCGCCAAGGCAAAGCTATTCGCCAGGTGGCGTCACCATCTTCGCTTTGCCAGCGGTTCCCTTATGCCCCCTTTAACGCAGTGGTAACGAAAATTTCAAAGTGATCCAGAATCCAGGATTCCTGCCGGATCACGCCCAAAATTGAATCACTGGTAGCTTATGCCACGCCCGACATACCCTCAAAATTTCAGAAAGATCCGTCCATAACTTTTCGAGTTATCTTGTGGACTCACAGACAAACAAACAAACAAAAACCGGCAAAAACATTACCTCCTTGGCAGAGGTAGTTATAATTTATGCATCATTGTTCTGATAGGCTGCACTACAAGTCTTACCCATCTCTCTGGTTTCATATCCATCTTACCCGTAGACGTTCCTAACCTGAAAACGAAAAGGTGCAGAAAAATCAACGTTCATTTGAACTTTCCCCATGCAGGAGTTACCAGTATGCCAATTTTCAGCTTAAAAGGTTGAAGTTCAGATGGACGTGTGCACAGTATGTTGGCAATGGGTCGACATAGTGTTCTAGTCTGAATCATATGTTTGTTTACAATGGTAGGTAGGATTGAGGGGATGTGGATGATGGTTTGTCTAATTTCTAAATGCCAGTACATGTGGTTGCAGGTATGCTGGGAACATGGATCGGCTGGAGGCCAACAGCCGCCTGCAGCACCTGCCTGATAATGTGTTTCTTGTCCGCCTTAACCCGGACGAATTACGATACGCAGTCTCACTTAAGTAAGTCACTGTCTCGTCCCTCCAACCATGTCTTTTTACCATCAGTTTTTATTTGGTGATTTGTTTTTATGCGCGACAGCAGAATGCTTCGCGCGTCTTTGCCATCGTCTGGGCGTCTGTCCGTCTGTCCATCTGTCTGTCCGTCTGTCACACTCGTGATTTGTATAAAAACGGTGCACGCTAGGATCACAAAATCTTCACTGTGGGCTGCCCCAAGGTCTCTAGTTTATCGTGACAAAATTTCCTGCCACTGGGTGCAGGGGTTCACCTCGAACGAGGGCGTCGAAGAGGGGTACCCCCTAAAAAGACGTCATTTTGCCGTTATTGGCTCGAATAATGTGAAAACGGTTGCAGATAGGTACATAC
>Ga0209367_1006032_pt1 | contig 16786 bp, 11 predicted proteins | sample WorMetLIZISLAND2_FD_187412 | JGI IMG/M metagenome (GOLD analysis project Ga0209367, IMG submission 187412) | Marine gutless worms symbiont microbial communities from Max Planck institute for Marine Microbiology, Germany - Olavius geniculatus... ... | reverse complement strand
TGTGTACCTTGTGTTGCTGTTTTGTACCTCAATACTATAATGCACTGTGTCTCAGAAAATTTTTTTTCACTGGCAAACTCTGTGGACAAGTAGCAGTCATGTGTTTATTAAACAATCCACCACACCACAACTGCATTGCTACACTACCATGTGAAACTTTAATTGTCAAAAAATCAAAAAAAATCTCCGTAATGCATATGCCAAAACTATCTTCTGAGACAGTTTTTCACTAATTGTCATATTAAAAGTAAACAGTCCGCAAATTCAGTCACAAATAAAATAAAATAAAACATTTAACGTCCGATTGCAACAGATTAAATTAATCGCACAGCAACAAACACTCTTACCGACAGCTTGAAAACAGGAAAAGACCGGAAGTAGCGAAAAGTAGATCAGTAATCAGTAATGTAGATCTGCCCACTAAATACCTATCAGAAGTGACAAAAAGTTGAAAGGCGTTGTTGACATTCTATGCAGACGCTGGTGTTTACAATAACGTTTGAGTGAAAAAAGTGAACAAAGTGCAAAAAAGCGATTCATTTGACTTAAATTCGACGAATTATAGTAAAGTGAAGTATAGGTAGTGGTAAGGTGAATAGAAAACGGTTGCACGCGGTTGCGAAGTCACTGCGATAGCCTATGACAGTCAGGTGCGTTACTGTATGAGACCCAAAGGAACGTATATTGGTGATTCTTTCACTACAGTTGCTGCCAGCCTTACATTAGGTAGCAAGATGGAAATTTCAATGCTGTTTTGTTGCAAATTGTCTGCCACGGTCACGAGTCTGACTGATTTGCAAAAAATTTTTGCTGCCAATGTTTGTGGAAAAATGTAGACAAGAATTTATAGCCATGTTTTTGACTCATTACATATAGTTTATTTTAAAAATACATCAGCTGAAAAACTATGGCTGCTTAGGCCTACCAGTGATGTGATCAATTACATAGGCTAAGCCTACAGGCTACAGAAGTTGCTAACTTGCTGTTATTGCTTGCATAATCTGATAATCTGGCAATTATTTTACTGTACTTTGTTTTGATGCAAATTCACAGCAGATGCTTAATGCTATGCCTATTTATTTTTCATAAACTTTCACGGCAGATAACCATTTCTTGCTCGCTTTCCTGAAAATTCATGGCAGATAGCGAAATTTGACTACTTATTTTCCGTGAATTTTCACGGCAGATAACACCTTGCATTTATGCATCTCGTACAATGTTCACAAGTTTTCGTCTTGCAATTTTGATGTGATGACATTTTGGTACATTGCATTACGTTAACTACATTATTTGTGTCAGATTTTACTGAATAAGCGAGATTTTTAGTTACCTGTATGATTGACATCTTGCAGTACAAGTGCAAGTGGGCGAGTCATCTGAAACATTAGTTGTACCCTAAGCCTAAGCATAACCCTTGAAAGAAATAACTAGTGAAATTAGCTTCTAGTAAGATATGTGCGGCTGATCACATCTTTACAGGAGGCAGCCACTATTCCAACAGCCGCTATTCCGACAACTGATATGCTGACAAATGTATTGTGACTGCCACTGTTCTGAGCATATTCACTTGAAATTCAGCTAGGTGAAGGAAGACGAGGTCCTTTCCAATGGAAATTTCTGGCTACGTCATTGGATGTACAATAGGCCTATAGGCTATGCTGGAAATCGCAGTCTTGAATGGGTCATAAGCTTAGGTTACAGCATCAGTAGTTTAATTGTTAAACACGGAGACTAGTAATAACCAACTCACACATCGATGCAGCAAACGTAAATCATGTCGTGGCTGTGGGTGATAATGCAATGACATCATTAGCAGTGACGTCACACTGCTGTGCACAGACCACGCCCAGGCTGTGCGGTTGAGTTGAGTTGCGTCAGCAGTTATTCGAGTTCACACCGTCATAGGTGTGAATTGGCCGTAAGATTGTTGCTTATTAATGAACATAAATTGTTATGTCTGCCATGTGTCGTCAAATGACGTGATGTCTTCATACATCAGCGATCATTGCTGATTGTCAACATTTGACAGTGCTGCTGAAATGTTTCTGTTTATTACTGTTAAGTGTTATGTTTTTGCTTGTGTGGCTTGTGTTGCACTCGCATAATAATGCACACTGTTTGATAAAATTCATACTGCAGCAAGATGAACAACAATATACAGTGAATGGCTATTGTCTAGGGAGTGGAACTAAAACGTAAAAGCACAGCAGCAAACAAAAAGTAACATGCGACTGTCATGTAGCTGGTCCATGATGTGAGGTGGAAGCAGAGGATGGCAGATGGAAGACGATGATGGAAGGAAGTCTGGGGAGCACAACAACTTGGCAACAATTTTAATTATTTTTCAGAAAATAAACTGAGCAAGTTAGCAAATTTTATGCAGTTTAAACGTATGCTTATGTTTTGTCTGAAGAATTGGGGAAGCCTGGGCCCTCTGGGCCGCCCTTGTCTGCGCCACCTGCCTACCAGATTCCAGTTTTTCATTGGGTTTAGCATCTGTTAACCAACTGATTAGAAAATGGTGTCAGTAGACGGTAGCATTAAATATAGAGCTGTCACAGTTAACGCGTCAATGCGTTAATAAATTAACGCGCGTTAAAAAAATTAACGTGCGTTAAAAAAATTAACGCACATGCGTAATCCTTGTGTTATACAAGGATTACATCACAGCAATTATACATGTAAAACAAATGAGTTTAAGCAAAGTAGCATAAACGGAGATCGTGCGGCGACGTCCGTCAAATGACGTCGCACGCACATCCTTCTCACGTCCAGTCAACACGTCCAAAGAACGTCGGCGCAACGTCGCCACACGACATCCAAATGAGACGTGCCGCCTACGTAGGTCGTATGAGCAAAATGACGTCCTCCGCACGTCAGCAAACTGGACACGTAGGCAAGACATTTATTTATTCACCAATCACCAATGAACAGACAGACAGACAGACATACAAACATACGCACGAAACTGACAAAAGACAGTAAGCAAGCAATTTGCGTAAGCGTAACCCAGTAGAGTCAATCACAAAATGATGGACTCTGTGATGGACAAGAGATGATAAGAGATGATACAAAATAAAAATACTGTAATAGTTAAATAGTAAATAGTCTAAATACGTTTAAAAAATAAAAATTATATGTGTTTTTTAAACTTTTTTTTCATTTTTCTAACTTTCTATATTCTGCAGGCGGGTCCCATAAACGTCTCGGGCCCGGGGTAATTTACCTCCTACACTCCATCTTGACAGGACTGGGTGCGTTAATTTACGCGTTAATTAATGCATTAAAAAAATTAACGCACTGCGTTAATGCGTTAAAGAAATTAACGCCTTGACAGCTCTAATTAAATACCTAAACAACCGAAAACAAACCATAACAATCATTATATTTGATTGTAATTGATAGGTGGAGCTAGCGTTAATGTTATTGTTTACGTTTTTTAAATTGTGCTAGTTTTTGGTTGTGTTTGTTTGTTTTTGGTATTTTGGTATTTAGTGCCATCCCTATTAAGAGTACATACTCCATTCCCATTACTCCATTGTGGTAATGAATCAATGATATTCATCAATCAGCATTTGGTGATTATCATTCAGATTCATACTTATCTGATGATGTTATTTTAGGCACATTTTTTAGCAGTTCTGAAAAAAATGTTATGCTCTGAGTCAAATTATTTAGTAAATTTATAGTACTGGTACAGAGGTACTTGTGTACCTTACTTAATGTAAATTTTAGTTACAATAGGTTCAGTCTCTACTTTTCTGATCATGTTTAATGTGCATGCTGTTTGTTTTGTAGGCTAATCTTTGCAGACAAGAATTCCAGAAATTTATTTCTCTTTCTGCTTCTAAATCTGAGCATGGCTTTCATAGAGCTGCTGTATGGTATCTGGACCAATAGGTATTTGGTTATTTTCCTGACTATAATTTAGAGCTGTCACAGTTGACGCGTTAATTAATGCTTTAATGCGTTAATAAATTAACACGCGTTAAAAAAATTAACGCACGTTAAAATAATTAACGCACATGCGCAAATTTATTTCATTTAGTTACTAAATTCTGTGCAGCAAAAGTTCGGATATTCCATTAAACTGCGGTTATATGACAATCGAATGAAATCAAGTAACTAAACTAGTTTTCATTTCATCACTACTGTAAATAAACGTAATAGTTTTCACAGCGATCGGCCGATGGAGCTCGAAGATCTTGCTTTGAACAAAAACATTTGCAGTAAAACATAAGCCCGCCATCTGTCGAGCAATCGGGCGAACTAATTTGTCATATGACAAAATGACAGAATAGGTTGTGCTACAGAATAGAAAAATAGGTCAAATCTGACGGTGAATTTTATTAGTTCATAATTATTATTTTTTGTTTCATTTCGTTGATGCTGTTTACCTGTGAGTTGTGAAAATGATGGACTCTATGATGGACAACAGATGATATACAAAATAAAAATACTGTAATAGTTAAATAGTAAATAGTGTAAATATGTTTAAAGAATAAAAATTATATGTGTTTTTAAAACTTATTTTCCATTTTTCTAACTTTCTATATTCTACAGGCAGGTCCCATAAACGTCTAGGGCCCGGGGTAATTTACCTCCTACTCTCCATCTCGACGGGACTGAGTGCGTTAAATTACGTGTTAATTAATGCATTAAAAAAATTAATGCACTGCGTTAATGCGTTAAAAAAATTAATGCCTTGGCAGCTCTAATTATTGAGGTAGAAAAAATATGTGGGCCTTATGGAGAAACAGGTTATAAAATTTTATGCCCAGTGAACTTTTATTTTTAGAGTGCCAAACAACTGTGCAAAATTTCACCAAAAGGCATTAATACTTCTGAAATGATTCAGATGTGATCCATACTTTAAGAAAAACTGGGGCCAAATTTTCGAAACTTTCCTAAGACATTTTCCAGAGATCTTATGTAGATGGTTTAGGAATTTTTGTTGATTTTACGACAGCGACATGCAAGTAACCTATGATGTCACATATGACGTCTAAACTAAGTGTCAACATTGCGTACTTTTTTACATATGTTGGTTTATTAAACAGCTTTCTTCATTAAGACAAGGTTAGTGCTTTCCTACATATTTGCCTGAACTCTTCCTAAAAAGTTTCCAAAGAAGTTTCAAAAATTTTCATATTTTCTTTGCAAAGAGCAATCTTCCAAAGATCTTCCTGAGAAGTTTTAAAAATTCGGCCCCAAGCCTAAAAACAGACCCCTGAAGAAAAAGCTGAAAGAGAACATGACACAATAGGGCTGAAAACTGAGATGCATCAACAGCATCATAAATACAGACACTGGACAGCAAAAACAAACCTGATCGGTGCCATTCGGACTGCTAAGCATTAGTACTGCCGTGGTCGCCACAACAGATGCAAGACCAGTGAATGTGATGGCGTTCGGTGCCCACCACAATGGGACCTGTTCCACTAACCATCCCCAGTATTTCTGCAACAACAATCAACAGCACATGATGTATGATGACTTACAAACAAGTAACAAATCACCACACGAATCCAGATATTTGCTGCACTGCACAGTTTGTTTTCACTGCACGGTGCTAAACTGAAATTCCTGTAGGGTTCGTGAATCTCATGTTGTTGTGTGTGATAACTAAACTCACTATCAATAAAACTATGCCTATCTGAAAGCCTTATAGAGCTGCCTATGCAAGTCCAGACCAGTAGCAGCTTACAGCTGTATCATATGGTAATTACAAATCTAAACACATCATTCAAAAGTTCAAACCCTCTAACTTTGTTCAACATCAAGGTTTTTACCACTGTGAAATGCTACTCAGCTGGGTGAGTCACAGTGCACTCATTAGTGATTTTCAATTTCCTTCAACCTTTCGTTTTATGTGCACTTCTCATACAATTTTTAACGGATACATACAGCTGTGATATACCTGCATATAAGGTTCAAGCAGTGATTGACCAACAGCACTGTAGCGGTGTCTGGCCAGTCTCTTAAGCTGGTTCTCAGTTAACACAGGTTCACTGGCTGCACCAGCCTCGCAAGCTGTCATCACCTCGCTCGCTGGTGTATCAGCTTAACAAAATGATCTCGATCCACTTCCCGACATAACGATGACAATGCCAACCTCTGTCAAACATAAATGACATCTGACATATTGAATCTGCTGTGGAAAATAGATGCACAAAAGCAATTCTTATTTACATCAGATAGCTTACCTTCTGCACTGATTAGTCAATGGTATGACTATTTGCCACATCAAATGCTGGGGGTCTGTTGCAAATTCCCTACCTGAAATTCCTGAATCCTAATTCTTGAGATTGAGCCCAAGCCTAGTTCTAGCCCTAGCCCTAACACTATCTCTAACCTCAACCCTAACCACAACCCTGAGAGGTTAGGGTTATGTTTAGATTATCCAATGCAGTCGGATTTGGTCAGTGAGGTAACTAGTCATACCCACTGGTCAATCAATGGTCATGGTAACTAATGACGTCATTGTTCTTCTGCTTCTTTTTTCCAATAATGCACAAATCCTCAGAGTTGAGTGATGTCATGCATGGCAGGTGTGCATGAAGTGCTTTTAACAACCGATAATGTCCCAGTCCATGGAGCTGATAAAAACTAATAAAAACATGTTGAAAGTGCTGACAAAAACAGCAAATGTCTCTAAATCGACGTCACTCGCACAGTGAGTCACAGTCAGGTAGCTCCAGTAGGAAACTAGGGATGCTGGCTATACGTGAATATGCGATCGCATATTTTGCCAAAATCTGCACATCTCATATTTTTCTGCATATAACAGCATTTTCAAAATTGCATATCCGAAAATTATGCCGCATATCCAAAAATTCGCATATAATTTGCACGTATTCCACATATTTCTGCATATGCGATCGCATTTTTCCAGCATTTTTCTTGTCCAACGTTGTTTTAAGAACGTTAAATATTTTTGGTGGCAAACGATTACTGGTATTTATAATTAGGCATTGAATAAATTAAGTCTAAAATGTCAAAACTGTACAGAATAGACCTATTAATGATCATGATTATGATTATCCGTCACTAAAAGTTGCATATGCCAGAAATATGCGAAAAAAGCCGGTACTACTCTCCTCATATGCGGCATATGCAGCATAAATGCGCCACATATTTTGCCAAATTCCGCATATTTTCCCGCATATTTCCTCACAAATTTCTGCATATTTTAAGAAAATGCTCCACTATAAACCAGCATCCCTAGGAAACATTTCAACAAGGCCAAAAGCTTCAACAATAATGACCAGTGACCGATAGGCACAGGCAAAGACGAAGGGCGACTAACAGACTGAAACAAAAATCTGCAACCGACAATTATCCCACTGTCTGTCACTGAATGTCACGTCTTAGCTTTTACGCCATTATAAAGTGGTTTATTGTCTCATGTGAAAGATTTACAGACAACCGTTGAAAGAAAATCGTACACAACGCAACAAGGCCTAGATTCCTATCACAATGCCAAGGCCTAACACCTCTGGAGATTTCTACCTTGGTTACGCAGACAAACCCATCAAACCTTCCAAAGAGCAAACCAACACCACGAAAATAGGCAGAAGTGTTAATAATGTATTGGCAAATTCACCTGCACGCTGTTTAAGCACTAATATCTACACCGAAATTACCACCTCCCACAGATCAGCCTGGACGAAAAAATAAACAACTTGATGTAAACACTTCCCGTCATTCAGTGCAACTAGAGCTGTGCAGATTACGAGTTTCGGTTTCCCAATAATCAATACCGGTCTACGAAACCTCAGTAGTTACTTCCGTCAATGCAAGCATATTCGTCATTCTAATCCGGGAAGGAAATTAGGGCTGAGTGATAAAGAGTGCGTGGTTAAAGCAAAAAATGAATAATCAAATTGTATTAAGTCTATCCTGTGTTGAAGTCTAATTGATTTTGACCTGGCTGGTATAACAGCGAAATGTTGATGCTATTATTTTATTACAGCAGAACAATCTTCGGTATCACGTTTGTGTTGAAATGGCTGGGATGCCGATTCACATTCTCTATAGTGGCATGTTCTTTTAATTGTTTCTTGAATATAGCACATTGCTAGAAACAGCAAGCTACTAAAAATATGTTTGCAGTTTAACTCTCGAGTTCATCATATGCAAAGTTTGAAACTATCGGATAATGATATAATTTTGATAACCACTGGCTGGAGAAAACAAGAAGTCATTTACCTCGACAAAACTGCTCACTACGTAGGGACCATTGTAGTACGGATTGACGCAATTTCCAAAAATTCTGAGACTCTACAATTTCTAATCACATCTATTAAGAAACTGAATAACACCCACTTATCTAACAAAACAAGTACAGACACCACATGATGTTGGACATCTGACATGCAGTGGCTTCTATTTCTATACCTCGTGGACGCAGCTTGCACCCAGTGAAAAATAGGGGGGTTTTGTTAAGGGTGTAGATCAAAATTTCCCCCTTATTTTTCACTTCGCAATCTACAAACTTAACAAAACTTTGTACCATCTATTTTTTACTGGGCAATTTACACTGTTAATAAATTTCACTCTACATTAAAAAATTTTCCCCTAGAAAAAGGAAAAAGCCCAAAGGGGGGATTAGGAAACTTAGTTCGAAAATGGAAGGGTAAACTTAAGCTCAAAAGTGAAGAAATCTGAGCCCAAAAGTGGGGGGGGAATTGAACCAGATTTCAACTCCAGATTTGGGAGGGATAGGAGCTACAGCTGACATGCAACTGACTGTCTTTGTTAGTGCAATCACCAACTGCAATCGACATGTCTAGTTCAATTTATGTCCAATGCCCCTGCAATGTCTTTAATGAGAAGTGCCACTTTATCCTTGCCGCACTAGTACGGTAATAATGGCATTTCAAGTCAATGGTGAAAACAAATAAAACCCAGCAAAACGTTGCCAGCAAACAGTAACAAGGTTTTAAGTCTTACTTAGTAAAATAACAAAAAAATGAAAAAACAAAGAAATGAAAAACAGGATTAAACTGACAAACATATCATAGTTGTGTAAGCAAAATATCATAAAGGATGGGGGGTACATCATGTCCCATATCTTCCTTTCCTTTGTTTGCTGTCCCTTTCCTGGGGATAGAACTCTCAGTGAACTGGAGCGAAGGGGGATATCAGTCACATTACCGACAAATAATTTCTTAAATATAATATACAATTTGGTGCATTTTGGCAACAAATCTGTGGCTTTCCAGTTCAACAAACAATTTCTGCTAGCAATGACAAAAATAGCCATCAGCAAAACAAAGTGGCATTCTAAAACGTGCAAAAGTTTGACAACATACAAAAACTGGCAACAAAATTATACAAACATAAATTAGATGACTTCTGTGCCAACCAGCAGTGCAACTATTAATGTTCAGAAGTTTGTTGTTGTCATTGAAGCTGTTGTCAACAGCCACACGATACAGTTTATGTCTGGTCTAGAGCAGAAGTGCTTGGCGTGCCATCTCGAGTGCTCCTTCATAAGTCCTGTTGGCTCCAATGAAGCCGCTGGTGTGGACAAAGATGCAGCCATCTATGGAAGACTTCTCACTGAGAGCAGAGTCACGAAGACCACGCCAACACTCGGGCAGAGAACGCCTAACAACACCAGCAGCGACCACCATTAAACATCAGTGCAAAATCTACACATGTCAGAAGACACAGACAGCAGCATAGAAGGGTTAAAATGTTTGGGGGAAAGAAAGAAGTTGCAATAATGTTGTTTACTCGAAATACGTTCTGTGGAACGAGGTATCTGTAACAGTGTCACACTATATAGCCTAGCAGCTACGTATAAGAGGGTAGGTGCAAACAGGGCATGATTATCTTTCACGGGGGCCGAGTTGTAGTCAATTTTGTCCCAAAATTCGTTGCCATGGCTACAGGGGTCAGCAGGCGAGAAATTTAAATGACGCCATCGGATAATCCGGGCCCGAAAATAGGGGTGTAGGTGAAAACAACACACAATTATTTTTCACAGGTGCCGAGTTGTAGTCAATTTTGTCCCAAAATTTGTTGCCATGGCAACAGGGGTTGACAGGGGAGAAAATTAAATGACACCATCGGATAGCATAAACCCGAAAATAAAAGGGTAGGTGCAAACAGCGCGCAAGTATTTTTCATGGGGCCAAGTTAGAGTCAATTTTGTCCCAAAATTTGTTGCTATGGCAACAGGGGTCGACAGGGGAGGAATTTAGATAACACCATCGGATAACCCGGGCCCAAAAATAAGAGGGTAGGTGCAGACAGTGCGCAATTATTTTTTACGGGGACCAAGTTATACTGCTGTGAAATCTCCATTGGCTGTAATGCAAAATTTTGCAACTTTTCAATGGTTGGTATGGCAACAGGGGTTGATAGGGGTAAATTTGAATAACACCTTAAGATTGCCCGACCCCGGAAATAGGGGGGAAGGTAAACACAGCTTTTAATTATCTTTTACAGGGACCGAGTTATACTGCTTTGAAGTCCCCATAGGCCATAATGCAAATTTTTAAAAATTTGGGGTAAAATAGATTTTTATTCCAAACAAACTTTATCTTACTTTTTGAGCCCCAAATCACTGTGTGGCCGTAGGAGTGTTTACGGACAGATTGACAGAATGGCAGAAGTGATTTTATAATCTGTCCCATGCTATGCTATAGCAATGGGACAGCTAAAAATGCCAACGTTGCCCTAAAATTCCCCAAAATGGAAGAATTCCAGCTCAAACTTCTGTATTTATGGACAAAAACTTTCCAACAGGTTAAAAAGTAAAAATGCAATTGCAACAATGTGCTGCTGGACACAGATAAGCATTGGGAAGAAAATTTTCCAAAAGTCAGTTATTAACTAAACTCAGATGACCGGATGAGTCCCTACAATCAGTGAGAAAGGCGCAGATTCCATGGGCTCCAGTGAGCAAAACAAAGAGCTAATATTATTCATGGAATCACCTTCTAAGTTACCAAATATATGATCAAGACAGAACAACGTTACAAATAGATGAATGAGTGGATGCTCTTACAGTGGATCACGCAGTAAAATTAATTCTACTCCTCAGCTTAAAATACAAACAGCCACAAAATATTAACATATAAATACAATAATATTTAGAGCTATGGAAATTTATAACTAATCACACAAGTAATATACATAATTATATATAAAATTGTAACAATCAATAAAACCTTAATTGGCAAATTTCTAGAGCACATGAAAACATGAAAACAAACACTTTGGCCCTACTAATAATAATATAAGCCTATTGTTGCATTTGTGACCGCTGTCAACTAAATAACAAAAAATTGACAAACACATGTATGCATTTTCCTCGGTTCACTTAATAATTTAGTGGACTATTAACCATTTTTACTCACTACCAGCTCTACTATTACTAGTTAGATGGATGGTATGAAAAGCTTGGGAGTCTGACCTGTTTTCAAAGGAGTTCTTGGACTTAGGCACACACTGCACGCGCCAGGAGTCGGCGTTGGAGTCGCGGAAAAGAACGTACTTCACCGGCGGACTGGTGGAATGAAGATCATGTGAGTCTTGCTCCTGTTCTAGCTCCAGTAGATGATCTTTCCATGGACATCCAGCACTCGGCAGCACCATTATCTCACCGCTCTTATCAACCTTTGCAAACAGACAGCATACAGATGCGCCGAATCATTCATCGAAACAGCATAGAATCGCAAGTTCAAGTTTATCGGTACACAAAGGTAAAAACCGGGACTGCAAAAATTAATGATAAATCACACAATTACTCACATAAAATTTCTAACACTGAGTAACATTTTAATCGATAAACGTTCAACTAAGACCACATTATTAAGAAAGCATTACAATGTACACAGTGTTTCATAAAAAGATGCCCTTTGTCTTTCTTTCATAATTCAGTCAAATGATGATCAATTTACACGAAAATTTATCAGATGTAGCTAAAGAAATACTTATTCAAAATATGTGAAAAAATATGGCTGTTAATTAAATATTCTTTGCTAGTCGTGACGTAATGCTGACGTCATAATGTGTGCAAGTAAAACTGGCTTGTCGCAAACGATGCTGACAGACTTACTGAATAGCTGCCCTGTGTCGATAGCGAACTTTATCTGGTTTATTGGTGACAAACTGTTGAAGTTTTAACATTGTAGCCACAAAAATGCCCAAAACGATCACTCTTACACACTTGTAGGGATAGTTTAACTTTTACACCTTTCAGCAAGACAGTGCACTAACAAGCACCGCTTGCAAGATGGTTAAGTTTTTGGATTGCGAGACGCCTAATTTTATGCCCCCACGTTGCTTAGTGCTGACACAATGAACATTTTTCATCAGTGAACAAGATAAAGTTCACCATCAAAGCAGTGTAGCAGATGACAGAACCAGTTGAGACAAGCCAGTTTGTACTCACGACACATTATGACATAAGCATTACATTACGACTAGCAAAAAATATTTAACTAACAGCCATAATTTGTCATGCAGTGTCTTGCTGAAAGGTGTAAAAGTGATCGTTTTGGGCATATTTGAATTAGTATTTCTTCAGCTACACCTTTCGTGTAAATTGATCATCATTTGACCGAATTATGAAAGAAAGAAAAAGGACACCTTTTTATGAAACACCATGTACATTTGATGGAACAATTATCTTCTTTCTCCTGAGGATGCAAATCCAGCATATTTGTAGCAGAACTTAGATGATAACATCTAAAGTTTAAATCTGCTGAAACAAAAAAAAACATTTTCTGGAACACTTACCATTTAAAGCATTTAATCAAAGTTAATAATTAATTGATCACAAATTTGTGTTAAGTTAACCGTGGGCACTTTTTATCATTGATATCTCTAGCAAAAAAAGTCTGACACTTGCTACGGCGATATTTGTAAAATAAGGATCACATCCTAAAGTGCTTTGGAATCTCAGAAATGGCAGCTGATTGGCATGAGCCAATGATACAGCAGCACACAATGCAGCCATCTGCTGCCCCCAGTGCCCACACTAGTGAGTACCTAGACCTTCAGTGCTGCAAGCAGACATATCACTGCCCCAGTAAGTTAGAACACCAACTGTTGGCCAAAACATAACAAACCTAAAAGACATGCAGTCAAATAAGTAACAACTAAGGAACAAACTTGAAAGCGAGTTGAGTGTGCCTCCTCAACAAGTGTCCTGGCAGGCCACCAGACACGATTGTAATAGTTGACCCGATCAGAGAATTCGGCACCAACATAGTCCAGCGCTAACTTGAACTGTTGCTACATGTATATACGCCATAATGCATCAATAATTCAATACTATCAGCAAATACTAGTGTACATCGTCAAGTCTCAGCAGTGTAATAAAGAAAATAAATGTAATATAGCCAACACTCATCAGTAAATTCAGCACTTACATAATCCAGCACTTAGCTGCGCTGCTGCTAGCCTACATATGCCATAGTTGATCAATGACTTAGTCATATCAATAAAACATGTTTCATAAATAAACAACCACGTTGATTATTTGCTACGTCGTTAATAACCTGTGACCGATTTCACTTACAGATTGAAAAAAAAATTCAAAATGAAATAATAATAAAAATCATTGAAGTTTCCACCCCAACTAAAAGGTATTTCTACACTACATTACGTTGCAAAATATTACTTTTCAGTAACATTGTTCAGCCTCCTGAACCCATGTGACTGCAACTGAAAATCACAGTGCTGCAATAATTGAAACTACTGCTAATTACCACTTAACACATCAACAAATCAATCAATTTAACAGATCAATTCACCTTTAACTACTGGTACTGTACTTCAGATTTGACCACGGACAACTGCTAGTGACTACTGTAGCAGACGGTGCTACAGACTGGACAGCAGACACCCTTCCTCTCATACACCGAAGAACTTCAAAACAGTAAATGGCTAATAGACACAAACTAGTGAGGCACAAAATGAAAGACAACGTAACTAACATCAAAGTACTCAGGTGTGTTTTTGTTGGGCTCGTTCCATGCCGGGTAGAAGTGACGAACCCGTAAACTCAGATTTGTTGTAATCGCATACCTACATTCACAGCAAACACTGATCATGTCATAAAACAAACTTAAAACAAACTCAACACAGGGTATGCAGATGAAGGCTATCAATACAAAAAGATTTTAGTTAGCATGACATCCTCTGAACTAACGTCATGATTACAACACAATGCAATGACACAATGGCATCAATTTCAGTTCCCTGATAAAATCATGCATTGAAGTTAATTGAAAATAAGACTTATTGAAACATAAGATAACAGCTGAACCACAACGTACACAGATCTGCTACTTTGGCTAAGTTATGTGTAGAGATAAACAAGGTCATTTTTTGACACTGTGTAACTGCAATCATAGTGAAACTGACGTTTTTGTATTTTTGTCTATATAATGTATCACCTTAGCACTATCACAGCTCGAATGTGTCATATAAAAAAGAAGAAAAGATAATCCATGACATGGTAACATCTGTTGGAACAGCCAGCATTGCTCATGCTTACAGCAAAATATGCTGACTGGAAATGAAAAGTTGATCTTCAGTCACTAACCTTGGTTTTTCAGAACAAGGATCAATGCCGTTGTCAATGCCATCGACTTCCTCAATGAAATTCTCGTAGACTTTATCATACAGTGTTTGTACAAGTTTGTCATCAGCCGTTGTGCCTGTGAGCTCTGCAAGAACTTGGTGACCAAAGTGGAAGTAGACAAGCCCGGCACTACTTAGCTTGGTAGTGAATTTCCTATCTGGACACAAGCTGTGCAGCGACTCATTGAAACCTCTGCACATTAAACAACATCTCACTAGTTAACACCCTCTCGACGGGCCTGCTAATAGGTCTACTGCTGGGTAACTTAGGTCAGTCTCGCATGCTTTTATTGCTACTGCCACTCTGAAGTGATCCCCCATTGTGCTGCTATCAAAAGAGGGAAAAGCATGAAAGTATATAGAAGGCCATTGACAGACAGCCCACCATGGACCAGTGACAGATTCACAGCACAGTGCATTGTGACATTCGGCTCTTAAATTGTAACACTAAAATAATCTTACTCATACTCAATACACACTTAGTTACTTCCAGCTACAATAGCAGTGATAGCAGACAATGACAGAGAGAGATAGTTAGTACACCTCTGATGATGATCATAATGATGTCTGGCCGGATCATAAACACCTCCGACATCAACGACCACATCACACTGTGCTAGCTCGTTAGCATCACGGGTCCTATAAGCACAATACACTACAGTATACATTCCAGCATACAGTACAGTACAGCATTAATTTAGCATAGCGATTAATAGCTTTGAAACACCCACAAACACATCACACTGACATGTCTCCTTTAGCCACAATACAGCACATAGTAGTAGTAGTAGTAGTAGTAGTAGTACAGTCTAGTTTAAATACTAAGTCTATTGCACAAAATCAAGACTATAACAGAACATAGATGGTAGTAGTATACAACACAACACCTACAATATTGTGTCCAACAAAACACTGTACCAACCACACCAGACATCTGATCCAGTCCAGTGTGGTTAACCCTTACCCTTACCCTAGAGTGGTCCAATGTGGTGTTTCATCGGACCACCGATATCCATGACCAAACTTTTTGAACACACAGATATGGGACATAATGTCATTCATTCATTCATTAAATATACCAGACGAAAGCACAAAACGATACAATAGAAAAGGTACTACTATGATGAAATTCAAACAAGAAATTTGAGCAAAGCTCACGAAACACGCGAAAGCCTATAGCAGTTCCTGTTCGCAGGTAATCTTAGTCTATCTCCATCCATTTCGTCGTAATTCACTCTTTTGCAGCCAAAAATCGCTTAAAAATCATGTTAAATCAATATTTTTAGGGTTCAAGATCATTCAAGGTTATTGATGTTGACATTCGTAAGAAGCTCCTCATCAGTGCTTGTATGATCATGGCTGTGTCTATCTGCAACCATTTACACGCTAGACAAGCACAGAGTATAAATAACCACTTTTAACAGGGGTACCTCTCGTTGACACCCACGTGCGCAGGCCTGCTTGAATCTAGAGCGTCCGGACTTGGACTGCTAAAATCTACATTCCACGCTGAAAATTTCATACAGGTTGTCTTGGTCTATCTCCAGCCATTTTGGCGCAATTCACTCTTGAAATTCGTGTCGCAGCGCAAAATTGTGCAAAAAATTCACTAAAAACCCCTTTTTGAGGGTTCAAGATCGTTCAAGGTCATCGACGTTGATAAATCCAAAAAGCCTGTCACCAGTGCTTGTTATGATAAGCAGCATGTATGTACCTATCTGCCGCCATTTTTACACTACCCGAGAAAATTGCGGTAAAATAACCACTTTTTAGGAGGGTAGCTGTCTTTGACGCCCACCTGCGCCGGCCTCCTTGAACCTAGGGGGTCGGGACTTGGACTGCTAAAATCTACGTTGAATGCTGAAAATTTCATATGCAGGTTGTCCTGGTCTATCTTCAGCCATTTCATCGCAATTCAGTGTTGAAATGTGCGCTGCATCCAAAAATTGCGAAAAATTCACTAAAAACCTCTTTTTGAGGGCTTCAAGGTCGTTCAAGGTCATCGATGTTGATAAATCCCAAAAGCTGTCACCAGTGCTTGTTATTATAAGCAGCATGTATGTACCTATCTGCAACCGTTTTCACATTATTCGAGCCAATAACGGCAAAATGACGTCTTTTTTAGGGCGGTACCCCTCTTCGACGCCCTCGTTCGAGGGGAACCCCTGCACCCAGT
>Ga0209367_1006031_pt1 | contig 16786 bp, 15 predicted proteins | sample WorMetLIZISLAND2_FD_187412 | JGI IMG/M metagenome (GOLD analysis project Ga0209367, IMG submission 187412) | Marine gutless worms symbiont microbial communities from Max Planck institute for Marine Microbiology, Germany - Olavius geniculatus... ... | reverse complement strand
TCTGTGATTTCCCAAGGTAAGACAGTTGCACTAAATAGATGAGGTGGGAAATGAAACCACCATTCGATGACATATAGTCTCATTAATAAGTGTGCCAAAAATTATTATAATCGGACATTCATTGTTCCAGTTATTGCAAAAAATGTAGTCACATGCTTTTTTTTGAGACACAGTGTAGTATCTCTTAGTCTTCAGTTTAACTGAAGAGTTTTGAATGCAAGGGACTTGACAGAAAAGTCAACATGCTGAAAGAATAATGGCTATAATAAATCTAGAGCAAAACCGGTTTACTTGGTTTTCTTTGGTGACTGATCACGTTTGTAGGCAGCAGCCAACACTTCACGATCACTGCATAGAAAACACACACATACATGTCAGCACTGCACTGTGCACACTGATATCACAGCATCGCTATTCTGTTTTACAATATACTGTACCCAGCTGGTTTAATATGTCAACCAATCATGCTGCAGTTCCTATACTTCGGTACTGTTCAGTTGTGGGCTACAGCTAAAATACGCTTCCTGTCCTCTGTGGAGGAGCGTGGTCGGCAGATCATATCTGGCTAACTAAGTCAAGCCAAAGCATTTTCATTAATTTCAGTGATAAGCAGATCCACCTCTAAATCTGAAGAAAATACATAGAAAACATTTGGCCCCTGCCTCATTGGTAGCCGAAAAATGATACTGGCTTGAAGCTGATAAACTCCCCCCCCTGTCTTCCAATAGACAGCATTCTGAAATTAACGACTGTCTGGAGGAAGATTATTAGAACTACTATTATTGTTAATTACATATGCACGCGCATAATGGAGTTCTTACAACTTCAGGTTTAGCTCATTTTGTGTTTTGTGTTTCTGTAAAAGTTAAACTTACAGTTCCATTACTATGTGTTTGTGTGCATTCTGCCTGGAAAGGCCATCCCCAAAATGTCCTATACTGTGTCAGGCGGGATGTTAAACCCCACAAACTCACTCACTTTTACTGAGAAATACCGTTTGCATCTAGTCTGAAATGTTGCAGCAACTTTCGTTAAGTTCTTGTGAGTACTATTTAGTGTGTCGGTTTGTTTTTCATGAGTTGTTGGGTAATACTACATGACACAGCATGACATAAAAATAAACTAAATTTTCCGTTGCCCCCATGTCCCCAGTTTTTTTCCGGCTGCGACCTGAAGCATGGGTTTTTTAAGGCCTAACGACAGATGTAAAAAGTCGACCGTTTATTGTCGGGCGACGGTGTCTGACGTTTGTGATGATGCTGATGAGAACGATGCTGTTCAGCAGCTGCAGCTACATCGTGATAGGAACTCAAAGACTGATGTGGCGGTGACCTACTCACATTAGCACATGCACTGTCATCACACTGCCTTCAACATAACCAGGACAATTTACAGCATCACTGCTACCCAGCGGTAAAGAAATTAAATACATCAGTATAATGGTATACTAATGCAATGCAAGGTCAAAAATAGCATGCCAAGATCAGGCTACTAAGTCATCTAGCATTGCTTCAAATGTAAAGCTAACAACAGACACTGTTTTCACTTATCTTTAACAAGAGCTTTTCCTTGACAATTCCCTGACTTCTTGTCAATTTGCCAATTTCCTTGTCAGCTGTCAATTCCCGAGTTTTTCAGATAAGTGGTTAACTCATTGAAGCACAGCACTACTCATGCCAACAGACAACAAGATCAGACCCACAGTGCAGCCTGAGGACATACCACTTAGCCGTCTATCCCTCCAGAGTAGGTAAATCAAGTACCGTCTTGCATGGCTGGGATTAAGACGAGGCAAATTCACCTGCGTAGAATGTCAGAAAAGTTATTACCACATGGCAGGTCTGATTCTCCATATACAAGCACCTCTGACCCTTTAACTATCGCCGTGGCACCTAAACTAAAAGTTGATAAAATGAATCTGGTGCACAGTACAACCAAAAACAGACTTGCAGTATCAGAAGACCAAAAAAACAGTTTAAAAAATGCAGAGATAATGACATCATTTGTAACAACTAATTAATAAAATTCAAACCATCAGTACACACACATCCACAGTTTCTGTTTAAAAGAAACATATTTTTCCAGATTTTCTCCAAATTAGGCGGAAATCTTTCAGAAGCTGTTGTGGCCAGCAGTCATTTCTGACACCAGCCAACAGCGTCAAAGGAGATCTTCAACGAATGACAAAAGACAAAGAGCAAACTAAATAGAAAAGAACATGCAACCTGTCAGGAGAAGACAATGGATGATGAACTGGCTGCATGTGTGCAACTGGCTCAAATGCGATCTGTTGACCATAGATGTCTGGATACTGAGCTGCCAGCTGTAGATATAACAAGAAAAGCCCAGCTAACGCAAAGGGAAACGTGCAACAGAGATGCATGTTTGAAAGCCCAGTCACCAGAGGGTGAAGGACGACCGGCGGCTAATTATTAGGGACCAACCAAATTCACGGAAAAAAATGCATGATTTCACGGCAGAATTTTTAAAATGTGTCAAATTTCACAGAAAATTCACGGAAAGTTTTGCAAATTCACAAGCCCCACAGACGTTATTTCGAGGTGCTGTGCTATTGCAAACGAAGAAATTTCAGAACAACGAATATTTACTACACTAAGTCAAGACTCAAGACAGTCAAAGTCAACTACTTAGTCCTGAAGTGCGACACGTAGCTAACAGCAACATTCGTACAAAAGCTGTTGATAAAACTCTGGAATTGTCGTAAATTAAACTAAAAGCGCTAAAATTCACGAAAAATCACAGATTTCACGGAAATCGGCGTTTTTCACGGAAGAAGGCCAATTTCACGGAAAATGTCACGGCCGCGAAATCGTGAATTTAGTTGGTCCCTATTAATTATCTATAGCGTTTTACCTGTACTCACCTGTCTCACTCTGCCAACGACGTATTGGATGGAAATCATAAATTTTTCCTACCCCCCTCTCATTTAGCACCCTCGTTCGGGGTGACCCCTTTCGAATTTATGGAAAAAGCTTTACAGTTCCTGAACTAGTCTTCCAGGCATCCAACGATGAAGATTTGGTGATCTCAGATTGCACTGTTTTTGACTGATCCGACCGTGTGATGAACGGACAGATGGACGAACAGACAGACAGACAGAATTGCAACGGCTAAGATGCGGTACAACAGTAGATGCTGTTGTGCATAATAATACAACACTGAATACTGCCAAATACACATAAACTACAAAGCAGCAAGATTTTGAACTGTACTGCAATTACAAAAGTTTCTAAATGCTTAGAAATAAATGTTCTCACTCACGCTTGTCTATTACAGTAGTTTACAGCATGAAATCATACTGTAATTAGCTGTCATACTGATAGGACATTGAAACTGAATTATCTTACTATAATGGGTGGAAAGTCTGTTTGTCTGTCTGTCAGTCCCCTCTAGCGCCCTCCCTGTTGCATGGTTGCGGACCCTGACTGTGGCATTTGAGTCCTTGGGCCTTGGGTACATGCCCCCACCTGCCCCCACGAGCAGCCTGAGACGGCGGGGGTTGAGTTGCCGGGTCTTCTTTCCCCACTGATTCTGTCAAGTTCGCCATTAGTACTCAGCTTCGTGGCGACATCTGGTGAATAGGGCCAATAAAAGGTCGCAGCCTAAGGCCTTAAGGCCGGTGCCATGAATTTCATTGTCTCTGCGACATGTGCCGGCCCAGTGGCGCCCTCTGCACGTTATTACTACCATGTACCACATATTGCGTACAACTCCTCCCAAACTCTTGCGTGCATTCATTTCACTAGCAAAGTAACCTGCCCATAAAGTGGGTACTTTGCTATTTCTAATTAACATCAGATCTCATCCTATATGTGATAGTAAAGCACCTCAGCACAGCACTGCACTGCACTGGCACACTGTTAACTGAAAAGACATTTTTTCGTTTTACATAATTTACAAAATAATAAACTAGTAGTGTACATTAATTTTCAATGGATCATTTAGATTATTGGCACCTCTGATGAGATTACTTATACTAGCCATCATCAGTACTCTGTAATATAAATGCTACCAAATTATCAATTATAAACCACATACAGTGAAGAGTAAGTACCGGTAACTTATACAGCATGCCTAGTGTTAACAAATAACTTCAAATTCGCTCGATGTGCTAGTAGAATAAGAAGTAAAAATATCTGAAATGGTGTCTGAAAACAAAGCCACATACCTCAGTAGTGGGAGCAGGTGTGGTCGGCATGGCATGTGCAATGGTCATATATCTCACAGGAGCAACATTTGTAGCCACTGGCATCACAGGCGGAGGAACATTATAATTCACAGGTACAGCATGCACAACCGGCATAGGCGGTGGTCCAGACCCAACCAGGTGAATCCCTCCAACTACCATACAACATGTCAACGTAAAGTGAATGTTAAGAAATGTAAAATGCGCAGTCCTTCGCAATCCATAAGGCCCAAGGGATGGACAGCACTGATCTCCGTTTACTTAGCCCTCAGCCAGACACCAGTTTTACACTGCGAGACCATGGATACGGGGCCAGTGCATCGCGCGATGTACCAGTTTACATCCCAGCTTTTGCCAGTACTCATAGACGACCAGGCTGAGTCGACTTGGTTGGTTGGTTACATACCGGGATGGTTTACCTGCCTGCTGACGGTCACCCATCCAAGTACTAACCAGGCCCACCATAGAGTATCTTTGCTGATGCGACTAACAACGTAGCCAACTATGCCAAACCACCACAGAGCACACTCAACCAAATCATTTCTGCATATCAGACAATTACATTAAAGCGTACAAACAAAAACTACAGCTGACGAATAAGTTCAAACATTGACAATGACAACCAAATTCAGAAAAACACCCGCTCACATTTTCTTCCGTATCTCCCAAGAAAAGGTTTACATTTACGCCGAATTTTCACAGTGTACTCAGTACTCACCAATGTCAGCGCCGGGTGGTGCGGGCAAGCGAGCTAAAAACTGTGGTGACGCTGACGGCGCACGTGGTAAGGGTGGTGCATTCAATGGAGGAGGAATCATCGGGTTGAACACTTCAACCGCTGTCAACAACAAAAATCATCCAGGATTCGTGAACAAATCTCAATCTATTACGAAAAGCTAATCGACTGTCACTAACAGGTAAGCATGTTTCTTTACAATCATCATCAAAATCCACTGATGAACACATGACAAATTTTGTGCACAGATACACAAAAGTCAGAGAGCTGAGCTTCTGTGCATTATAAAACAGAGGCATGTAGATGCTCAGGATGAAATACTGTGGTTAACAATAAGATACTATTGGTAGTGTAACAGGTAAGACAGATACACTTCCAACACAAAAGCATCAGGATTTTGTGCCATATTCAATTCCATACCAGCTTTCATGTTTATGATCATTTAGCAAAGTAATATACTGTATGACTAGACGGTGAAACTAGTAACATTTATAATAAAAATCACATCTCATCTTATATGTGATGGTAAAGTGCCCCCACTGTTGTTGTACTCGCATGACATTACCTAAAATGCCTTATTTTTACACTTAATGGAGTACGCTGACTCTGAAGGTGACCAGCAAATAATGTACAGTGATTTTCAATGCACCATTATGATTAGTTGGAATTTAGCAAGAGATTTCTTATGCTAGGTGTTGTCTGCATTCTCTCGCTTGAATACTGATCCACTAATAGTTATAAAATGCACACTAAGAATACTTATGATAAAATGAAAAGATCACGAGTTCAACTCCTGATCAGGTCCTGATCAAGCGGTTACTACTAAGATGGGTGACTGTTGACAGGCATTAATTACACTACTATTGCAGCATATAATGAACACCAAAGTCAACTCAACCCTCCATCCCTCTGGGGTAGGCGAATCGAGTACTAGATTGTATGGCTGGGGTTAAGGCGAGGCAAGTTCACCTGTGTCAGGTGCCAGAAAACTTTTTCTGCATGGCAGGCGACGCACTGATGCTCTGTAGCTATACACACCCCACTCACCCTTAAACTATTGGAAATGTCTTAAGATGTTGCTCAAATGTTTACTATGCAAGCACAACAGACTGCTAAAACATTTTTTACTTCTAGTTCTACTACCAAATCGAGTGCATTCAAGACTGTTATAATGCACTATATAAATTACTTAGTTACTTACTTGATGATGCTAATGACGAAGTGATATACTGACGTGGTGACGTCGGCCAGCGTGATTGTGACGGCGGTTGAGCACTGGCCACAGCAGACAGAGACAGTGTGACAACACGCTCTGGAGCAGGGCGAGACTGAGGCTGGAGCTGTGGACGAGCCTGGGCCTGTGGATGAGCCTGGGGCTGCGGATGTGGCTGAGGCTGCGGATGTGGCTGTGGCTGAGGCTGGGGTGAAGGCTGTAGATGCGTAGTAGTAGCAGGTGCTGATGCTGCTGCTGTGCCCGGCCCTGCTATCGGCTACACACATTCATACACACACACATACACCTACACAGACACAGACACCTCCACTGGTTGCCTATTCGACAGCAGATCAACTACAAACTGGCAGTCATCACATACAGGATGAGAACAAATGGCAACTTGGCCTCCCTGCATCATCTCATCCAAAACTGTTGCTTGCTGTACCTCAAATAGAGTTGATGTTGTCAGTGTAAGTGCTCAGCATTAGCGCTCTTTCTATTTGGAACTCAGTGAAACTGTAGATCCACCAAACTTATTGGCACTTTTGACCATTATTTAAAAACCATTCCTTTTCAGAAACATGAACACTTAGCCTAGTCTCTGCCATTATGTGGCTCCAATTCGTTCATGACGTATGGCACAGTTAGTGCTATTGCTACTGAAGCATAGAAATGATGCAACCTAAGATAACAACAGAGATCCTATATTTACAAAATGTATGTTACCAAAGAGGGGAACTGAGGCCTGGTGGTGAGCTGATGATGGGGAGGTTGTCTCTGGAGCATCACTACACCAGCTGATTGCTGCTGCTGTACGGCTAGCTGCACTGGCGGGGCTGACGAAGGAGGATGCCCAGCTGCATAGCACATTATCACATCAGCATCAGCATAATGATGAACCACTCAGAGTGATATAATTAGCACCACTATGGACAGTCAGTATTTCATCTTAGCAAGTATGCTGCTCTTAAGGACCGAAATAATTTGGTAAAACACAGAACTGCTGATTAGTACTCCCACCTGGTGAATCACAAATACCTGCTAAATGATACCACGGCGCAGTACGCGGTCGTCCACTGCCCGCCTAAGCGAACAATTAGACCCACAATTTGCAGCTAGCAGACATACCACTGCCCAGCCACACTAGGCCTTCACCCCATAGCCCGTAAGCTACTCTTCATTTTCCACCCCTGCTAAATGTCGGTTTAAGTGGGCTGCACAAATGTGACAGACAAATGTCAGACAGATAAACCACACTATAAGCAGAATTGCATGCACTGGAAGAAGTGATTACACCTAATAATACTGACTGGTATGGTTCTGTACAGAGTAGAATGATCAAAGTAAAGAATGTCACAATGCATTGCATAAGGGTACACCAGCACTGCAGCTTCGCACACAGGTTTCACTGGACACAAAGATAAAAGCTAACAAGTGCCATCATTAAACCTGCTTGCCATGCATGAACAGACAACCAAAGAGAATTTGAAAAATCATTTAGCAACTGTACGAAACTTTCATTTCAATTCTGTTCAGCCTAAGGTTAAACTCATAGTTTCCAATTCGATAATCGTAACATAACCGCAAATAACAGACGTGGGAACTGTCGCGGTGCTGGTGGTGGAACGTTGAAGTTTGCAGTCGGCCGAGCTTGAACAGCCATGAGTGGAGTAGGACCAGCAGCAGCCGGTCTTGGAGGCACGGAAGCCTGTTGACCGCCACCATAGACAACTAGCTGGGTTGGTGATGATGCAGGAGCAACACGCGTCTGCATCAACGGTGGAACTGTCGTACGCATTACAGGTGGTGATGGTACTGTTATCCGAGCTCCTGCACAATGACCAGAAATAACAAAGCAAACTGCAAGCATAGTAATGTGCAGATGTGAGTGTTGACTGTTGAGCATATGATTGATCAGTGCTCTCAAATATCAAAATTAGAAAAAATCAAGCCAACAGCAATCTAACGAAGAAGCTGCAAGCAATTCAAAGGCAACTATGGTCATAAATTACAGACAAAACAATGCTGTCTATCCACAAACTATCTCACAACAAGAATGCTAATAATCCAAAGTTATCAGATATTCAGAGTGGATAACAGCAAGCACCTGGAAGTAACTCGGGTCTTCTTGTGTCAAAACGCATCACAACTCTGTGCAGCGAAAACAACTCTTAACAAGTAACTGTCCTAGGCTGTTGCACAATCATCAAAATCACGGCCTATTTCTCTACAACAAAAGCAAACCGCTGTTGCATCATTTACTAGGCCCTATGACATTCCAGAAACGATACTAGCATCACATCTGCTTCAACATTGGAGCATACTTGGTTTTTACGCACTGCACTAGTAGACTAGAACGAATACTGAAAGTCTGAAACATACTACTAATGCAAGTCTGCAACAAAACAGCATTTAGCATTCTCGTTTGGGGTGACCCCCTTCGAATTTATGGAAAAGCTTTACGGTTCTTGGCCATCGCAATTCTGTCCGTCTGTCCGTCCGTCACACGGGTGGATCAGTCAAAAACGATGCAAGCTAGGACCACCAAATCTTCACAATCAGCTGTCTGGAAATCTAGTTTCAAGAACCGTAAAGCTTTTCCATTTTCCAGATGTGGCAATTGTGATGCCTCAAGCCTCTTCCGAACAACCGCTTTTGCCAAATTACTATTTCACCCCTGTAGTCCGGCGCCTTCAAATATAACAATGCACTCGTTTCCACAAACTCACGCTAAGAAATAGGACTTATTTACCTTATTATTCTTATAATAAAGATTTTTATATGCACGAAAAACACCAACAGCGAATATTTAACTTGAACGCGTGGATTGCATCAGCGATAAGTAAGTAGGCTTTGATGCAGGATTACATGGTGGAGACCATCACTCCATCAGACCTATGGTCACCACTAGTGATTGCAATCCCTTGCCGTGATTGAATTCTCAATCCCGGGATACGGGATTTTTTGAGAAATTTGTAATTTTGAGATCCCGTTTCGGGATTAGGCTTACAGATAAGTCGTCATTATGCTATTTCCAATGGACTTAATTATGCATACGATCATAGTAGGCCTATAGGCCCCTATGAAAGGTATACCTAAAGTGTAGGGAGTAACGGTGACCGTCAAAATACAAATTACAATGCACAGCAAAGAGTAGGACTCTAATGAACACTTTAATATTTTATTTTTCCTACAGCTAAAATTCTTAATTGTATCATTTAACATGCGAAAAGGTACAATTTTAACTGATATTTGTAATCCCGAAATTAAGACGCCGCCCATCCCGAAAACGGCCGGGATCCCGGGATTGCAATCTCTACCACACACTCAGTCACAGATCTGTGGGTGGGTGACTAGTGATTGCAATCTCGGGATTAAATTCTCAATCCCTGGATTCAAAATTAAGCAAATTGCAATCTCAGGATCCCGTTTTCAGAAAAAGGTAAAAGTTGAACACTTGCTATAGCGCTTCTTACGGTTGCCCAGGAGCGCTTTACAATCTAGGAGATGGTAGCTGATCGGCATGAGCTAATGATACCGCAGCGCAGTATGCGGCTGTCCGTTGCCCGCCTAAGCTAACAATTAAACCTGCGGTTTGCAGCCAGCAGACATACCACCGCCCCAATCAGCCACACTAGGTCTTCACCCCCTTAGCCCGTAAGCAGAAGCTACAACTCATTTCCGATCCTACGAAGGGTAGAAGGCTGAGTTGGCCAGTTAGCAACTTGCTCAAGGTTGTTTGCAAATGACCGGCTTCAGACTGGTTGTTATTTTGGTATCATAGATTTATTTCACGCATAGGCTTGAAATAAGGAAATGACCTTGGTTTATTTATTAAAGAAAACTTTTAGGTTTTTTGGGTTTAGTGTACTATGAACACCGTGTACAAAATTATGACCTAGGAAAAACATTTTATACACCCTGTGCGTCACACAATCATATAAATTATAGCAAGATGAAGTAATGAAACATGACGATTAAAATAGTAAATAGAATACGATATGTAATATATTGCACAAGAAAAAACCTTAAAAACGGGACTTTTAAGATTTTTTGGGTTTATGAAAAAAACCCAAAACTAGGTTTTTTCGGGTTCATCTCATTTCCAGCCCTGAGTAAGCCCCTATGAAAGACAGTATGACCGTCTAAGTAGAAATTACAATGTACAGCGAGAAGCAGAACTCTAGCATGCACTAAATATTTATTCACTAGATGGCTATGATTGTTATTCGTATCATTGAAAAATACTTAACTAAATTATGTACTCCAGAAATCCTGGCATTGAGACACCACCATCACAAGATTGGGGATTGGGAAAGCCAACCTCATAACTCATTTTCACGATATCTTCAAAGCTGCAAACCACTTTCCACATAAAATATCATTTGCCATGTAAATGTATTTTGAATGACCAAATTTTAATCGCGACACCAAGAGCAAACTTCAGCTAAGAAACACCATGCCTGTCTCGGCATAAACAGGAGACCAAGTAAGGCTGTGGAAATACGTAGATGTCGTAAACAGAGCTTTGTTCCAATACAAAAAAATAAGTATGAAGTCAAACGCTTCAACAGAGATGTTGCTATAAACAACAATGCAGAGTGAAAACTTTATCTTACGTTAGTTTTCTTTTAATTCAACTTATAAAAGAACAATAAGAAATAATTGCAAAACCAGCTTTCATAATTTGCACAACAACCAAACCAAATATTTGCAATAAGTGTGTACAGCAGACCACATAACACAATAGTTGCCACACATAATGGCAACAAAGTAAAGCTGTGTTAATACGTATATGTTGTAAACACAACTTTATTTTAATACAAGAAATGAGTATTCAGTCAGATGCTTTAACAGAGCTGTTGCTATCAACGACATTACAGATAAGACAGAAAACCTATCAAAGTAATAATAATACTATGCACGTCGTTCAAATACAAAATACTGTTATTGCATTTAAATAATCACTTGAAATATGAAGGCAATGGTGCCTATACTCATCGAAGATGAAATGTAAGTGTGCATAACTGACATTTGGACAGTCATAGAGAAAAATTAGAGATATAGCAAATACTTGTACTAATAAACATAGAACCAAAAGGCACAGCAATCTACATTATGTGCAGCATTATGAACCGTTCCAGCTGTGACATACCAAGTAAGAAATATACGTGGGTTTAAGTTGCTGCTTTAACACAGAGAACATGATTAACACAATGTATACACATGCACTCACATCTACTTCTTGCAAAAAAAGTTTTACTAATGCAGCAACAAAAATGCTAGCGACTTGTGCAACAGTCTCAGTGTAAGACTACAAACATGACTAGCAACTGCTAATGTCACTGGCCCCTCCTTCAGCATAGAATTAGTTATACCAAGTCAACTCTTGATTACACGCTCAAATAACAGGAGAAAAGATTGACAGTCACTCATGTGTCCAGTTAACAAAAATGCCGCAACTGGCGTTCAAAGTACCATGAAATAAGACCATGAACACACAGCGTCCAAATGAGTGAGTGAGTAGGATTTAACGTCCCGCCCGACACAATATAGGTCATTTCAGGGATGGCCTTTGCAGGCAAAATTGTACATACACATAATAACGAAACAAAAAGTTTAACCTTTATGAAACACAAAACACAAAAAATGAGCTAAACCTAAAATTGTAAGAACTATTATAGTTGTGCATATGTAACGATAATGGCAGTTCTAATAATCTTTCCTGTTATCCTCCAGACAGTCATCTATCTCATAATGCTGTCTATTGGAGGACAAGGGGCGAGTGTCCAAATGAGAAGCATATGTTTTACATTAAGAGTAGATATTCTGATGGTTTTGATATAAAGACAACCAAAACTTTAAAAATGATCCTTTGAACAATACTGCCACGTGTTTATTTTGAAAATCACATAGGTAAAAAGATTATACATTTTGTCAGTAAAAATTCCCTGTTTTATTCATTTACTAAATTACTAATGTCAAATTTATCTCAACGCAATGAAAAGTGTGCACAGTCACGAGGTTAAATTTATACTTGTTCGGTCCATACAAGTTTCTATAACGTGTGTAAGAAATATACCTTTATGTTTGTCAATACTTGAGTAAAAAGATTATTAGACACTGAACTGTTACTGAAAGCCACATGAGTGAAGTATGAAAGTAAAATCACAGCTAGTGTCAAATGTTACATAAATAATTATGCTCCAACATTAATATTTAAAATGTTCAGACCACTCTATCAATGATATCAATATCTTAATACAGCATAAACTAACAAAACCTGTCAACAGCAGATAAAGCCTGCAAAGCTGCAGAGTGAAGTGAAATCTTTTAAGACTGCACTAAAAGTTGCAACAGAAAATTTGCTACAACATGATCCTCAATAAGAAAACAGCAACATTTCCACCTCAATTAAAATTAAGTTCTATTAAAACATCAAGGCCGCAGCTTGTCAGACAGAGCAGATAACATGCACATTACTTAACTATTAATTTTGTAGCTAAGAAGTCTAAGCCAAACAGTATTTTTGGATAGCCAAATTTGAAACACCAGCATCGGCATAAGCTAATGATACAGCAGCGCAGTATGCGGCCATCCATTGCCCACCTAAGTGAACAATTAAACACGTCGTTTGCAGCTAGCAGACATACCACCACCCCAATCAGGAACACTAGGTCTTCACCCCGTAGCAATGACCAAAAACTAGTAAATCAAAAAAATATCCTGAGTAACTGACATAAGGCTAGCATTTTTTTTCACTCCACTGAATGTTGTATTGCAACAAGATACTCTACAACTAAATCTGAACTGTAAAAAATATCAGTAAATATGCAATTACAGTTACTGCAGTCGGATTTAATAATACCACATAGTGCAGTAGACAACAGCCCATATCAGCAATATACCTGTAAGATCACTGAACAGTAACTAAGTTGCTTAATAAAATGCTGTTAAAAATGATTCAAATTACAAACACAAGACCACGACATGCATCATCGAGCAATATCACATAACTGTGTATCAGTTAAATGCAAAAAGGCCGACACTAACAAAACTCCACAAAGTAAACAACCAGCAAGAAGATGCAGCAATGGTAATATTACAAAAGTACTAATATCAATGACTCTGATAGCAATTACCTGCCCGGTGCATGCGGTATCAAAGAAACAGAAACCAAACCAGATCACACATACAGGGTGGACCATAAAAACGTGGCACTTTACTTTTGTTCATATCTTCGCTAATTATTGACCAATTTTTTCACTGACACACTCTGCAGACAATTTGCAATAATGTGATTATTATACATCCCACCACACCCTAAATGTGTCTCTACATTACCTTGTGAAATATGAATGAAATATGCATGTATAACGATAATAACAAACATTTTGGTAAAATTGAAAGAACACTTCAGATCAACATTGCAGTGAATGAATTGTACAACACTAGACTGTGTGGGTCTAACACAGTCTAGTGACATACGGATCATTCACTGAAATGTTGGTCTGAAGTGTTTTTTTTTCATTTACTTTAATGTTTGTCATTATCGCTAGGTTTTCTTACATGTTCTACAAGGTAGCGTAAAGACGCATTTATGGTGCAGTGGGATATACAATAATCACATTATTGCAAATTGTCTGCAGAATGTGCCAGTGAAAAAATTTTGAAAATTGGTCAATAATTAGTGAAGATATAGACAAAAGTAAAGTGTTACTTTTTTATGGCCCAAGGTGTAAAATAATACACCGCGGTCATGACATGAACAAATAATGGCACAGAAGAAATCCAGCGACGAGACGAGATCAAAAAGTTACCGTAGAAAAAAAACAGTTTCACTACAAAGTAGCGACATTATTGGGTCGTCAAGGCATCGCCACGCCAAAAGAAAAGAAGTTCAAGTTGTGAAAAGACAATGTGTGGAGTGACCACTCTATATGCATGTGAAAAGCACTCTCTCTCCCTTCCCCTCCCCCGACTCTTTTCGGCATTACCGTTATGTTGCAGTCATGCATACTAACATTACTGATAGAGAAACAAAATACAGTATTATCAGTGGTATAAACAGGGCAATGTTATTGATGGAAAATGTGCTATCGAACATATTATGCTACTGCTATAACATCAAACATTAAGGTAGCCACAAACATGATATAACCATAAACAGTTTTCACCAACAAGCTTTCCCCCCCAACAAATCCAACATTTCCCGGAAATCAGCCAAATTTCCCCAAAATTCTATGTTTTGCATACAAGTGGTCACCCTCCACATGGCAATTCTGCACATGAGTATAAGAGAGACAGACAGAGAGACAGTAAAGAGGAGTGTAGTCTGCTATGAGATGACAAGACTTCACAGAGCTGCCGATGCCACACCATCCCAGAGTCATCCTTCATGTCGTGTCACGCTTCGACTAATAGGGTGTTTACACGATCCAGCAAACGTCCAGCAAACATCCAGCTGGCTCGGCCATTATAACATATAATAGCAAACGTAAAGCATTAGCACGTGTATTTTGAATACATTTGCTGGAAGCTTGCTGGATTGTGTAAACACCTCATAAATGAACATCGCACAATCTTGCCTGCCGTCACAGCGTCAAGCCGGCCACCCTGCAACAGCCAGTACTGTATACTCACAACACACAGATTACTGCAATACACAACTACAGGGTGAGCCAAAAAAATGTGGTACTTTTTTACTGGCCATATCTCTGCCATATGTTAATGGATTTTCAAAATTCTTTCACTGCCCAATTCAGTGAACAATTGGCAATAAAATGGTTATTGAATATCCCACCACACCTTAACTATGTCGCTACACTACCGTGTGAAATATAAATGTATGGAAAACCAGCAATATTAGGCAGCATGCGTACTGGTAAACGAAAAACACTTTAGACAAAAAACAAATTGCATGATTTGTACAATTGCAACACTGTGTTAGATCCATTCCTTTGGATATCTGGCTTGTTAAATGACGTATTTGTTTCTGGCTTTCCTGCCTTAGCGGGGCTACCAGTTCTTTCACAGTGGTCACGTTCTCTTCATTGTGTGCATGCCTCAGTCTGGCAGACTCGTGCCTTGGGTCGGTGCTTTGTTTGCCAATCTTTTTTAATAACATACACAGTCTTTCTTTTTTTGCAGTTTGTCTTTGAAAATTTTGTCAGTATCCTCTGAATGTTGCATTTTTGGACTGGTACATGTTCTTAATAAAAGCCTTGTCTCTATTGTTAAATGGCATGTTACACTATCAGTATGCTGTCACTGCATTAAAAATTAATACTGAAAAATATTCTCTTTTTGTTTACAATAATCAGAATGGTATTTGGTACTAAATATAATTAAATTTTCATATGAAAATTAGTACAATTTTTTTCAAAAATATAATTTTTGTATATGCATTATAATAATTTTGGTCATGTTTGAAAATTTTTGTTTTACATGGTAGTGTAGCAACACAGTTGAAGCATGGTGGGATATATAATAATCAAATTATTGCAAATTGTCTGTGCCATGTTTTTTATGGCCCACGGTGTAGATGGTGGTTACGACTCTGTCAACTATTATGCCTCGGCCAACATGTGACAACTACAAGGCCAATCAGTCACCCATAAAGTAGTAACCGCTTGATAGGTGCGAAGAAGAAAACTTCTGGGAATTATCATTTGAAGATGAAATCATTCCCTGCACAAACACTCTTTGCTTACAAGGTATTTGATCTTCCGCTTATCTTTGCCAACACATGGATTGGATGCAGGTCCTGCTGGAGACTGTTTGCTATAATCTAGCTGTCCTTCTTGTACATCGGTTTAGATGCTTTGGTCTGATACTACCTATTTACTGTACTTCCATCATTTTAACAGTGAGCAAGTTGAATAGCAACTTACTGCTGCTCGGACAGTAAAATAGTGCAGACTCACCTAAGTCCAGTTGTATCTGATATGAAATATTGAAACCACAGAATAATCTAGTTGATAACTGCTAAATAAATCTCAACATTATCAGAATTAAACTAGACAAATAAAAAACCCATTCACCTGGTGTGTCATCAGTAGTTACATAAAACCTTGTGGATATCTGCAACAAAATTTAACATAAATACAAGTTTTTTTAAAAATTCAGAACTCGATGTCAGGCTGTTAAAAGGTTAAAGGTGGTGATACAGCTCTTAATGGGAAGCCCATCTCAGAGCTACAGAGTCACCTGCCGTATGGGATCACACAGTATTACCTGCCACCCAACACAGGTGAATGCACCTCGCTGTTCTATAAGGATCACTCACCTCTTACGCAAGTACAGCACAAAGCCAACTGAAATAAAATATATATTTAAATAACTCGGAACTGTGACAGTGGATGATGTCATCACTGCCATTCAGCATCTGCCGGCTAAACAATGCGAAAATGATCTGCTACCAACATGGTTGTTTAAGCTTTGCGCCCTAGAACTTGCGCCGTTTCTCAATCTTCTATTTACTCGCTCATTTGCTGACGGCGCTGTTCCTCAGTCATATAAAGCCGCATACGTGACGCCGCTTCTAAAGAAGGCAAACATGGATCATACAGATGTGCGATCATATCGACCAGTGTCCAATCTGTCGGTCGTATCGAAGCTACTGGAG
>Ga0209367_1006030_pt1 | contig 16786 bp, 10 predicted proteins | sample WorMetLIZISLAND2_FD_187412 | JGI IMG/M metagenome (GOLD analysis project Ga0209367, IMG submission 187412) | Marine gutless worms symbiont microbial communities from Max Planck institute for Marine Microbiology, Germany - Olavius geniculatus... ... | reverse complement strand
GCAGCATTCGATGGCCCATCCCCGAAAACCCCACTATAGATGCAAAAATCTTGCAGATATCTCTTATACAGATCGAGTTATAGTAAATTTGCCCCAAAATTTGTTGCCATGGCAACAGGGGTTGGCAGGGGAAAAATTTAAATGACACCATCGGATAGCACGGGACCGAAAATAGGGGGTAGGTGCAAACAGTGTGCGATTTTCTTTTAAGGGGCAGAGTTATCGCCCATTTTGTCCCAAATTTCGTTGCCATGGCAACGGGGGTCGATCAGGGGTAAATATAAATGACCGTTAAGTTGGCCGACCCCGAAAACCATACCCTAGAACCAAAAATTACGACTTTATCTTACACACAGCTGGAGTTATGACAGTTTAAAGCACTGTCTAATTTTCCCCATAGGCGCCATTGTAATTTTTCACATTTTTGTCAAAAAAAATAGGTGAAAATGTTGAATTAAAATTTTGTAATCCCAAAAAGGCACTTCCTTGCACGAAACCGCGTCATATGAGCCATCGTGCGTTAAAATCAGTTCAGTCGTTTTTCCTGTAGAGGACGGCAAGAAAAAAAGAGAAGGGAAGGCACAAAAAATCACGCAAGCGTTATATGTCACCTATTCATGGGAAGCCCCCCATAAACGGATTTTCACCAAATTTTGCACATCAGGAGATATGCTGGACGTAATCATCTGTGCAAATTTGGGTGTAGAAAAATTAAGGGGTTTTGGAAATATGAGGGGTTAAATTTTGGAGTTTCCCATTGAAATGGCTGGTCACCCTTACAACAGTGCTGCGCTACCGCGCAGCCTGTGATTAACTTGTTTTAATGAACAGTTTCAATATTTAGTTTCAGAAAACAGAGACTTTGAAATGCTCCACTTTAAAAAATGTTCCACTTTAAAAGTAATTTTTCCATTATGTTCTCAGTATTCATGGTACATAATTACATAGGTACATGCTGATGATAAAAAGTTAGTTTCTGCGGAAAATACTGACAAACATATATTTTATAGTATTTTAGTTCATCATACGACAAAACACGTGCTATGATATCTAGTGCAGTTGAGCCTGGAATGCCATGCCCAACATAACGCCACATCTGTAATCTGTACAATAACTAGTGCACTACAATAGTCCACTCAAGCACATTATGTACAGTCAATCGTGCATTCAGTTTCAGTTTAAACAAGCATCAACAGGCTTTAAATTCACGCCCAGATTTTTCACTTTACACTTGGATAACTGGATAACAAAAAACAAACAATCACTGTAAAAAGCAATTCTTCACGAGCAAACACACAAATCAGCATAAGAAAATGACCCCACTCTCACTTATACATTCACCAAATGAACATTCTGATACCGCAACACGAAAAGCAAAGCATGCGCACACAGTCCAGCAGCAGATACATGACAGTGGCATCATGCCAAGAGAGACTGCAATGGGCTGTTGCCCCTCCAATATTTTAGGCTGTCCAAAAATTTTTGCCTTGTCGGTAAATTTTCTTCCAAAAATGCACAATCTAGGGCATATATGGGCAAAATTCAACTTTTGAGCAGTAAGCACCCATAATTTCCTCAGTTAGAAACTCGCAGATGTCTCTCAGAACTTTGTCAGAAATTTTCAGCTGCCAGAAAATTGCAACATCCTGGTCACCCTACTTTCATAATCCATGACACCACCGATACACAACATCATACATCAACCTTAAACAATATCAATCACAAAACATCCAAGTTCAACTTAAAATACCAAAGTTTCACGCAATGTCACCAGTAACTATATACATACACAATCCAATGCAGAAATCACCATCTCTGTCTGATTATCAAGCACTCAGTTATACTCCACCAAAATGACATTTGCACACCATGACACACCTATCACTTGCAACGTGCCTGTCGTGCTCACTTCTCAGCCAGACATCAGCCACTCAGAGCTCTAAAACTCGGAAGAAAAAATCTCTACTTACTGTCGGCATTCCAATGTCTGGCGCTAAAAATTCCTCGTGTGTTGCAAAAACATATAGTACTCATGCTGGTGACCACTCAGCTGCAATTATGCTGCATTCAAGTTGATTCACATTGACATAGGTGCATCTTAGCACAAACACAGCAAACTACATTCGCATAAATGGCACAGTATATCTTACATAATGTGGACTTAACATTCACAACTAAAGAGTCAACAAATGCATGGAAATCTATGAACAACTCCACAAACTTGAATTTGCTGTCTGCGAAACGTCAGACAGATCGTATAATTTCAGCATATCAGTGCAGATAAAAGTACAGATTTCCTGACTAACTGAATTTAGAATAGCTGCAGCTACCTTAGCACATTGTGAAAGTTTAAAACGTCAAGGTATATGCAACCTCTCAAAAAGAAACATAAGAGAAACTTTTGATATAACACTTTATAGTGATTGTATAAATTAAAAAACACATAAACAGATAAATTAGAATAATAACAACTGTAGCACAGAAGTCCTCTAAGTACATAACTGAATGTTATGATCAAAGACTTTGTGAGTCACACGCATTTTGTGACAAGAGTGCAATGACCAATGGGGACACTAGTTACTCCAACCAGGCTCAGACTTTATATGCTGCCACGAGCCACTAACAGGCACCTGTCCACCACCCGCATTGCTCCAACCAATTGTGTATCCCTGTGGCTGTCCCGCAGAAACCGGAGATCCATAAGGACCAAGAGTGGGATTCCCAGCAGGCGCATGATTCGGATCTGCACCTGGCACTGGCTGAATGCCTGCAATGGGATTCTGATTCATCAAACCCATCAGTGCAACTTGGGCTGCAGCGACCATGGCAGGATTCAATGGTGGAAAGCCAGCAGCAGTCCCAAATTGAGCGCCAGAATTTTGCTGTTGAAATTCAGGACCACCAGGTACGACAGCACTCTGCTGTGTGGCCACTGGTATGGCTCTACCCCGGCCCACACCACTGCTGCTAACCCCACCTCTGCTCTGCCACGTACCACCACCAGCACCCGACTGACCTCCCCGACCAAAACCCTGCCACTGACCAACCCGGACATTACCGTGATTGTCCGAATACCGCTCGGAATGTTTCGGCGTTGCAGAACTGACATGGACGCTGGTGCTTTTGATGATGTGATCATCTCCAGTCAAACTATGAGCAACATCTGCATCTGCAAATGTCACAAAGGCAAAAGCACGAAAAGGTCGTGGCAAGAAAACATCGGTGACCTCGCCAAAGTTTGAGAAATAGCTTCGCAGATCAGCTTCAGTAATATCTTCGGTACATCGACCAACATATATCTTCTGACTCAGCTCCTGCTGTGCTCCTTCCTACAATCACACATGCAAATAAGCAAGAAAGTAATTTATATAGCACGTTTACTGTAATTGTCAATTTGGCTATCAAGCAAATTACATAACCATATACTGGTAAAATTAAAGACTAATTAATTATTCAATTAGTCAGTAAAAAATTCTTTGATAAGTTTTTTTAATGTCACTAACTTCATCAAGATATATACTTCTGCACTCTGTAAGCCCTCATGACTGACTGTTGAAGGTGATGAGCCTACTAATTTGACTACATACTTTTGCTTTTGCTTATGAAAGATAACAACTACCAGTAATTGAATTCAGCAGTTTTCACGGTCTTTCTAGTTGACTACAAAACTTGTTCAACATTAACAATTAATCAAAGCCTTTTCAGAGATGAAATTTATTACCCAGTATTTGTTTAACTAATTAATCTCCAAAAATTAGCTTCGATTAATCAATTGTCTCATTGAAGGATATGAACGATATGAAATATTGAGATTAACAATTTAGTGAACTGACTGACTGGACGGAATTTTACATGAATGAGCAATGATAGTACCTGAGAATTCGGTATCCTAATGTCACACCATCTACCCTCAAGCAAATGCTGCTGTGACAATGCTTTAAGCTGTGATTCATATTCTGCAAATCGTATAAAGCCAAAGCCTTTTGACTGCTTTGTTCTAATATCTCTCTTAACCTGCATAGCACAAATATAGCACAAAAACCACAGTAAGAGCCATAAACTGTTGTACATATATTAACACTTTCCGTGACTACGTTACTATCAATGAATGAATAAAGCTTTCACAAATTTTCCAAATTTGACATGCTTTTGCATAACCACAATAAAGTGTCCATTAACTGCTAAATAAAATTTATCCAAATTGGATTGCATTTGACAAGCCGCTATTTTGGTGTGTTGAACAATAGTTATCAATGTAGAAAAAGCAACCTTTTTCATTCACTGCCGATGTTGCTAAGTATGGTAGTCAGTGTTGTTGCAGATGGGGTAGAGGGGATGGCCCGGATTGGGCATGTATATTAAGAAGGATCACCACGCACAAACCTGGACCATAAGCAGTTCGCCAAACTGTGAAAAGTGCTTCCTTAGATCATCTTCTGTGCTTTTCCACGGAAGCCCAAGCACAATCAGGTCACTACATCGATTCTTTTCCACACGTTTTGTTTTTGCCGACGGATTTTCAAGCAGCTCACCTTTACGTTTTTCTACAACACACATCAAAATTAATTAATGAAATATTAAACATAACGAACCATCATAGCAGAACTATCAAATTCCTGCACTGTGCTGTATCAAATATGCACTGCAGCAGTAAAGCAATGATAACAGGCACTCAAAATTCATGATTCATGCAGCTGATCTGATGTTGGTCTGAAGGACATCCATTTTGCAATGCATGGTGTTATTGACCGTGCGCACACATGGTCCAATGCGGCACAGAAAATGATACCGACCACGCGAGCTCGAATAACCTATCCATTGAAGCCGTGGTTAGGTCTAATTTCCATGCCTGTGTATGGTCTGAACTTCTGAAGTGGATTGTATGACATCTTGGGTGGTATTACATCATCTAAGGACACCCTGGATGGTTCCTTGGGTGGCAAGTTTTTTGTAGTAAAGGCTTAACGGTTGATATGATTCAAAACTGAATATCAGCTGAGCAGAATCTTTAGTTGTTGACACTGCTGTAGCCAAAACAGCCTCAAATATTTCTAAAGTTAGTTTTCTGCTCATAACTAAATAATACTAGCAGCAACATTAACAAAAAAGCGGCCATGCAACTCTTCATTTATATGCCATCGGTAAGTGTGTTAGAGGTTGACCAAATTTCAGTTTCGGTTTTGGCACCAAATCTGACAGTAAAGGCACTTTCGGTCTGGTTTTGGTTTCGATAGGATGCACTGTAATGAATTTCAGTTTTGGCCGAAACTGTGAGTGGATTCGCCACCGAAACCGAAACTGACCTGATGCTGGCTGCCTTCTTTGCTTGTGCCTTTTATCAGTCGTCTTCTACTTAGTCATTAACGCCAGTCCACGCTGCCCGCAGCGCAGAGTCTGCGTGTGACAGTTGTTCAATGCCAACATCTGTGCCTCAGTGTCATGTATCTCAGTCGGTTGCTGCTGCTGCAGAGGCTGACCCGGAAGGGACAGGCATGGCTTGGCTGGTCAGCAAGCCGAGCCGGCATTCACTTAATGACAGCTGAGTTTCCAGATGCCAACTATCCAGGCTCTCGGCTCATCTTCAGTTTTCGGCCGCTATCATATTACTCTTTCCCCACCACCACACACACGTATGCACATTGCACAGCCACAACTGCTGTAGCCTTGGAAGGCTTGCATTAATGCAAATTAGGTATAAATTTGATAAATATGTCAGACACTCAGATGTATGAGTATTTTTATACTGGCATTATAACAGCGACTTAACATTTCTGTCTGCATTCATATTAACACAGTAAATGTCTGAGACAGCCATGTTTAGTTTGGGTTTTGGTTTCGACCGAATCTGGACACTTACTTTCGGTTTTGGCTTCAGTTTCGCTGTACGTAGGTGGTCCCAGTTTTGGTTTCAGTCAAAACTAAAAAATCCAGTTTCGGTCGACCTCTAAAGCATGTGCGATTTGTGCACGGTAAATAACACTTTGTGACCGCATATAGACCATGCATGTGCACCGTAAATATAATCACTGTTTTGCAATACAAAAATACTTGATGCAGAATTCTGCAATCCCCATAAATATCTTTGGGATCCAGTTTACTCGGGAGTAACAGTGGCAAATTAAGCCACAGTTCTGTGATAAGAGCAACACCTGCTTTTAGTGAAAATGAACATAAAATGCGATTTTAGCATGGAGAGTGGCCTGTCAGTGACTTCACAAAGAATTCCGTTAGCTCAGTGCTATGGTCAGTTCGGCAAACTGAAAGATTGAAGACCAAAATTACTATCATCAGTTCGCCGAACTGAGTCAAAAGAGTCAGAATTTACTAACAGCAGTTCAGCGAATGCGCTGCCGTTAATTTCACACCGCCAACAGTACTACATTAGAGATGGCAAATGGATTCACAAATTCTAAACTAACAAATATTAGGACCTTTAATTGCAAGTTTACGATTACTACAGGTGGAAAGTGACCCGATCTACCATGACTTGTGCAAGGCGACGTTCTTTCATTATACAAGATGGACTGAAAAATGATTAAGCGCCACAATACTTATTCACATCTTTACAAAGTGTATTGACAGATTGAAAAAAACGGACATAAAAATAGTTTCAGTTTGCTTTTAGCTAAACATTTGCAGAATTGGACCATAGGCCTAATGGCCTGCAGTGCTCGTAAACTTAGGCCTAAGCATAAACCTAAAATCATATGCGCGCAATGTAGGTATATTTATTTAGCTTAATTGGTTAGTTAATTAACTTTCTGCTACACTTTAGTCCTACCAGGCCGTCGACTGTTGACGACGCAAGTCTGGAGGTATCGGTGGCTGCAGTGTCGTGAGACCACTTTGGCGCTCCACAGGACGGCATTGGCCCGCCGGCATTGGGCGTTATCCGTTTTCTCCGAACTGAAAGTAGTAAATTTTGCATTGCTCCTACCGGTTCGCCGAACTGAAAATAGAATTAACGATTCCGTCAATTCTGCAGCAAAAAACTTCCTAAATGATTCGCAATAACTCACCTTTAGGATATACTGCAACGTATGTGTAATTTCTCCACTCGTTGTCAGGTGCATAAAGTCGTCCTTCTACCAGTCTGATACCTCGCCACGAGTTCGTATCTGGATTCCTGTACTTCAAACCACAAGCACCGGCGAATTGCGCAATGAGAGTTGACAACGGCAGAGTTCCATCTTCTTCAATTGGCAATTCTATCGGTTCTTCAGTTTCATCTTCAGCTACCTGAACGTAATTATTCATTTTCAAGTCGACAGTTGAACACGGAAGAAAATAAGCAATATAAAATGTTTTCGTAAACACACAAAACGTAAACAAAACAAGATATTTCAATATGGCCGCCTATCGCCGAAAAATAAAATAAGCAAAGTACCGCATGTAGGATGAGCCAGAGAACTTCGCTCGCCTCAAAATTCAAAACGTCTAATGCTTATAAGTATTACACATGAGAGAAAAACCTATTTAACGAAACATTCAAAAATTTAACGGTTATTTAATGATTGTTTAAAATATTTTTTGTAAAAGGGACAATTTTAATTTTCGCTTGACCTTTTCACTCTCATCCTCAGTAGTGTGTCTCCACTCTCAATTCCAGCTCCAGTCCAGTCCACAGCAAAAGTAACTCACAAAGCACACCCAGTATTAAGATAGCTAAAGCTTATGTTCAACAATTGTTTGTGATTTGCAATTTGATTAACTTTCTTGTACTTGTTACGTTTTGAGTTGAAAATTTACTTTAAACGCGGCATATCCTTTAAAGGCGAAGCGAAGCGCCCAGATAAGCTACTCTTAACACTGTGGACTTTTTGCCCCTGGATCCGCTGATTTGGCCCGACAAAGTTAACAACAAATGGATGAACGCTTCTGATGGAAGCTACAATGTATTCCTAGTCCGCAACACATTTATGCCGCGTCGACCGCAAACGTGCGGTCGGTTATAGCTTGATCATTGACCAGACAAGACAGTTTCTGTATCAAGTAATCCACGCAGTCGGCTACGGTATGTTTAGATGCATTTAGGCCTACAGTTATAGCAATTAACGTTGGTCGCATGTCAACTGCATCTTGCAGGCCTCCACTAGGCCTATACAACTTGCCAGTCGTTTGAAGTTCAAGGTGACTAAGCGATCGACAGACCGAAAAAAAGTCATAAAATAAAAAAATACTGCAATATCGATAATCGACATGAGAGCTGCTGTCACGTTTTCCAGTTGCCGTTTTAAACTAAGGTAGTACAAAACAGTAAAAACTAAACCGTGTCCCTCAATTCAGATCAGTTCAGTAGGCTACGTTGCGTCGCTCCGTACGTGGTGTAGCCTAGAATTCAAGCGGAGCCGGTAGTCGGTCGTGGTAAAGTCGGTCTGCGGGACACGTTTCAAAAGCGAATTACGCCGAATTCGCTACAAATACACCAAGACAAGCTGCGTATGAAATTTTCAGCATAGAACGTAGACTTAAAAGGTCCAAGTCTAAACCTTCTTGGTTCAAGAAAACCTGCGCACGAGGGCATCAAAGAGCGGTACCCCCTAAAAGTCGTTATTTGACTACTGTTGGTCAGTTGCCGTGAAAACGGTTGCGGATAGGCATGGATATGCTGCCTGTCACAACAAGCACTACTGCACTAGTGACGAGCTTTGAACTTAACTTCTTGTCTTCTCTGACGCGGTGTAGGCCTAGTTGGCGTACAGTGTATATTTTTTCTAGATAGTTTGTCCACCGCTGCATTCTAATCTGCTGCTATAGACTGTGCACATCGACTAAAGTTTTGGCCATTTCACCTTAATAATGCCGCAGTTTGGCCATTTACAACCAGGAATTCATACTGGCTAGCGTATGCATCACTTCAGAAAATCACTGAGACTTTAAAATCATTAAAATGTGTAATTTTTTGACATTAATCGTATTTATTTTAAGACCGTATGCCGACGAAGTGAAATGACGCATCAACAGCGAGTGAGCGCGGTATTAAACGTGCTGTTGGCGAGTCGCGTCAACGTCCACCGCTTGCGTTTTTTGCTGGAGCCTGGAGGAGGACATTTTGAGCATATGTTGCAATAAAAATGATGTAATGTAACACGTATGACTTTTTGAGATACTGTTACTCGTGCTTGTCGCTATTCATTTAATCATTTCTAAGCCGACGCATGCGCTACCCAGTATGAATTCATTGTTGTGACTTGTAAACGACCAAACTACAACTTCTGAATTTCACAACGTAGTGTAGCAACATTATTAAGGTGAGGTGGCCAAAACTATAGTCGCTAATGTCAAGTTGTTTCATAATTTTGTTTGCCGAAAATTATGAAAATCAGCCAATGTTTCACGGAGTTATTCAAAAAATAAAAGTGGCACAGTTTTTTTCAGACACGGTGTATTTCGCGTGGTAGAGAGTATATGAGACAATGTCCAGACACAATTGATGTCGAATTATATTACAATCATTAATACTGAGACCTCACAATTACACAGCATCTTACATTAATAGAACAACGACAACTTGTACGCACAACAGCGACGCGACTTAACTGATCGGAAACTTCGCCTATACAAACAAAACCTATTTCGTTTCATTTCCTTCTGTATATGAGATGCAGTAACTAATAAGCGACTAATATTTGATACAAAACAATTGGTGTTCGTAAAATTAATAAATAAATATAATGCTAATCACGTAAGAATGGAATATAACTAATATCTACATATTGCATAACGTGTGGCTTATTTACCTTGAGAAACTCGTGCCATCAGTAATACTGGTGACTTCGGCGAATTTGGTGAAAACGTAATGAACGTATTTATCCATAATGGTAACAAAACAGTTCCTTCTGTGGACATAAAATTATGTCATACATAAGCAGACCTTGCCTATAGGTCTACCATAATGATTTTTCAACTGTAACACAAACAACGTAAAAGTTAGGCTCATAGGCCGTACATCCGTTGGAACGCTGTTAAACTGCGCATAAATAATGAGAAACTGAAAACGCACTCCCACATCGACAACCTAAGCTATAATTCTTACGAAAGCTGCAGCTGCTATAATACAAAGTCTATACGTGGACGTAGTATGGCATGACAATTATATAGAGCTATGTTATAACTGGCAAAATATGCCCTATCCTATAACCCACCAGAAGTGAGAGAGCATTTCGAAGTTCAGCCTGCAGGGCTAAACGAAGAAGCGTAGGCCGTACACATCGCACGTAAAATAGCCGCAAAGTGAGCTCAGTGTATGGGCCTAGTTATTGTTTTATTTCACAAAAGTAACCGAAAAATAAGCAGTAACCAAGCTATGATATGCACTGCATTTTATATAGTATCTTCTTTAATTCCAAAACAAGCGTACCGGTATAAAAAGTAGAGTTTCTTTCAGAGGAAAGGTTACGTTCTTCTACCGTGCACAATATGCTTAAATTGCCTGGCAGGAGAAGAGGTTGGGGGAGGGGGTTGAACCCCTCAACTGTTTTTATTCAACCGCCGCCCTAACACACTGTCAAATTATGAACTGGGGAGTCGGCTTCATACCATAGGCCCCCTATACATAAAATTTACATCACAATGTTGATAACTTGGTATGGCTCTGACCGTCGAAAAGTTTAACCCCACCTCATGTAATTCACGATTCAAACACTGACCGTACATCACCCATAGTGGAATCGGCATCAAGCCTCGGCCAAGAGTTCTATGGTAGAAATCACTATGAAATGACTGAATAAAAATGCGATTGCATTGCATGTAATGTACAAAATCTTTTCAAAAAATGCCAAAAAATTACATATAGCCTATATGGAAAACCTCATGGTTGCTCATAGTAATGCAGAGTTTGTGATACATATATGATACGAATACAATACCAGACGACGATATGTAGAAATCTATCGACCTGAAGAAGTGTACCAAAAGTCGCTAGCGTTTGTATTCAGTCAAACAATCAACAGACCGATACAATCCATGCTAATGTGTACCGGTAGGTAAATTATAAAACTTGACAGGCGCCTTTACTACACATAGCCAACACGGTAGCATAAAAAGTAGAATATGCATGCTTTACGTGGATGGAGCAATCGAACACTTTCAAAAACAATATATTATTAGCCTCGATTACTGCAATGAAGGGCAGTTATGTTGAACACTTCACGAAATTCAACACGATCGCTTTTCATGTAAAAAAGTAGAATGGCAAAAATACTATCTGCTGTCGATGATATTTGAAGGAAATCAAAAACAACTTTTTACGCCATGCATTTTACAGACTTTATCACAATTTTTAATACTGTTTTGTTAACAAATAACACACAGATTTGCTTGCTATAGTCTATATTTTATTTTGTAATAAAATAAACATTAAACTATGCCTAGCACTTGAAAAAACTTTGTAGTTTGTAGTTATGACGTTTTGCCATAACAGACAATTCTGTAAACGATGTTCTGCCATTCTGCCTTTGATTAGTTTTTTTTTTATTTTTTATATGCCACCCGTTAATGACTCCGTGATTCCTTCAAAGTTTATCTCTCAAAGCCAAACCGTGTATTACAGTGCGACAACTGCTGTACAACGGATTACTATACTGCACAAACATACGAGCACGACACCGGACAACAATGAACGAACTATCGTTACAATATAGGCCTACCGTAAAACTTCTCATACAAGCCTCCCCAGGCTTCTAATAGAACAAGCGTTCCGTCCACTTGCCGTATTAAACTTTTTTTGTATACAGCGTGCGTACGCTACGCTACAAAAAACGTTGGCATTTCACTATGTCATTTTTTTGGCGGAAACACTTTGTGCCAAGACTTAGTTCTGCACCGTCTAAACCGCCGACTTACAATACATACAACGCCATTATCACGGCTTATGTTTAAGACACGGTTTTAATAAAGACGCGCCTTCTCTGCGAGACCCGACTTGTACTAGAAGTTTTTTTTCTCGCTAGTCATGCCGTATACTAGACAATTACTGAGATCTCTGTCAGTAGTTAATGCTATATACTGCCACATACACAACACCAGCTGCGGGTTGAACTTCTCATGCAGTTTCAAAGAGGGCTAACAGAAATGGAGCTGTCAACAATATGATGCGACTACTTAGTCATACAAGCTGACCTACACACGAAGTTGTGGTCTATTTTACCCGCCATCTAGCAAACACATGAATGACGCACGACAACTTCTGTATATGACAGACATTGCGACAGAGCACGAACAATACGCACAAAAATGACGGTTGCTTAAAATATCGTTTTTGTCTGCATCACTTATTATTAAACATCACAAACATTGCATTATGCATTGTCATTAAACAATCTTAAACTTACACCAAATTTTCTTCAAAATGGTTATTACGTAGCAAAGACAAGGACTTGTTGCCAAATCAGTTAAATGAAGTTAACTGACGAGACGTTTTCCATACTTTTACAGTCTACTCTCTACAGCTTGCTCACGCACGATTGGTGACTTTCGCAACCCACTTACTGACGATTATTTCAGCTCCGTTGTTGATGTTCCACCCAGACGTAGAGTCACATCTCGCAACAAAGCCAGTCAGTTGTCCAATGCGTATAACACAATGCAGCTCTCACGATGCGACGAGTGGCGGCTTGGGCGACGCTGCTGCTGTTGCTGCTGTGATGGTTGTCTTGGCGCCGTTGTCGTCATGACGCCCAGTGGCGGCTGCGGCTGACTGCAGCAGGACGGTCCAGTCGCGATGGTGTGTGGTCCTGACGTGCAGCTGTAGAGCGTCCGGTGTCGCACAGACCTCACTGCACAAGCTGCAAGCTGCTCCCGCCGGTGACGTCACTGATGACGAAAAAGTCGACGGGGCCAAAGATTTCCACGCCGCCCACGATGATGAACTAGTCTCCTGCACGCTGTCAACTGGAGCGTCGCTTCTTGGCGATGATAACCTATACACAGCGACACTTCAATTCAGTTCAGCTCAACAATTCATTTACGCAGCACACAGGCGCAAGCATTCATTCTTTAAAAACTCATAGATGGACGCAGTAACTAATAAGTTACATAGATGTGATAAACGTTTATAACGTTTACAAAAAAATCTTTGTAAACGCGTTTATTATTTTGTCAACGTTTATATCAATAAAAATCACATGAGCGAAACGAAGCAAAATTATGACGGGAAGCCAAGCTATAGTGCGTTGCGTTTGATTACTGATAGAGTTCATTGGGTCACTGTGCTAGTGACAACTCAACTTAGTTTTCACGTAGCTATAAGATTAAAGTGAGTGAATTCTGGGCACTTTTGTAACACGGTTGTTACAGAAATGGAGTAAGACATTCTTTGACAATGAAAAAACTGTTATTGGAATTTGTAATTATTCAAATAATAGACCTAATATTCAAACTTACGCTCTGTGTACGTTTACTTACACGTTTACAAACGTTTACAATCTTTTTCCTAATAAACGCGTTTATTAACGTTTATTATATTTTTTGGACGTTTGTCACATCTATGATAAGTTATATATCGGAAAAGAACATGACAAGTCGATGAACCGAGACGAGCGGTCCTATAACTTTGTGGTATATCTACGACAGACGGTTCGACGAAGCGACGACGGCAGACAAAAACTGGCCACTCTCTACAGTGGGTTGATCAACTCCGATATCTTGGCGTATTTGTTGTGCGTTCAGTCAAATTCAAGTGTTCGCTGGATCATGCCAAAAGAAATTTCTATCGTTCATCTAACTCAATACTGTATTTGGCAAGGTTGATAGAGCCGCTTCCGAGGAAGTGGTTCTTCACCTAATCAAAACAAAATGCTTACGTGTGTTACTGTACGGACTCGAAATCTGTTCTCTAACAAAAACTGACCAGCGTTTACTTGACTTTGCAGTCATACGTTTTTTACGCGCAACAGCAGCTACTGCTGTAGCGCGTTTTAGCCATCGCAATTGTGTCTGTCAGTCTGTCCGTCTGTTTGTCACACGGATGGATCAGTCAAAAACGTTGCAAGCTAGGATCACCAAATCTTCAGCATTGGCTGCAAGGAAGACTCTAGTTTCAGGAACCGTAAAGCTTTTCCATAAATTAGAAGGAGGTCACCCCGATCGATGGCGCTAAATGAAAGGGGGTAGGGAAAATTTGCGATTTCCAGCCGATACGGCGTTGGCAGAGCGAGACAGATCACGCTCTCTGGCGAGTACACATAAACACTATAGATAATTAGCCGCCGGTCGTCTGGCGCCCTCTGGCGACTGTAATAGAAACATAAATTTTGTTTTACAGGTCTCTCAAACATGCACTGCTGTTGCGCGTTCCCCTTTTGGTTAGCTAGGCTTTTCTTGTTAATGAAACTATTCTGCACTTCGGACATCATAATAATTAATGCATGTTTAAGTTACTTTAAATTTACACTACCAAGTGAGTTGTTACTCAAAAGGTACAAGAAATACTCAGTAAAGAAGGTTGGTCATAAACTGTTACTATAGATGCGTATCACTGTCAGTAGGCCTAATATGTTTTGTGTGAAAGTACGAACTGTTTAACTGTATATAAACTGTTTACTGTAATCTGAGCAAAGCTCATGAGACGCGCGACAGCCTTAGCAGTTTCTATTTGCGGGTTATCTTGATCTATTTCTATCCATTTCTACGCAATTCACTCTTTAATTCTGTGCCACAGCCACAAATTGCAAAAAAACTCTAAAACCCCTATTTTGGGAGCTCAAGGTCATTTAAGATCATGTTGATGTTGACACCAATAGAAAGCTTGTCACTGTTGCTTGCTATGACAAGCAGCATGGATTTGCCTATCTGCAACCGTTTTCACGCTACACGAACCAATAGCGGAAAAATAACTACTTTTTAGAGGGGAAAGAGGTGGCGGGGTAGTCGTCTTTGACGCCCGCCTGCACTGGCCTCCTTAAACTTAGGGGTCAAGATCTGAACTGCTAAAAGCTACGTTTAATACTGAAAATTTCAAATGCAGGTTATATTGGTTATATTGGTACATCCCTAGCCATTTCGTTCCAATTTTTGGTTAAAATGTGTGTTACAACCAAAAATTTTTAAAAAAGTCACCAAAACCCCCTTTTTGGGGGTTCAAGGTCGTTCAAGGTCATCGATGTTGACAAATCTAAAAAGCCCGTCACCAGTGCTTGCTATTATATTTAGCAAGTCTGTATCTATCTGCAACCGTTTTCGCACTATAAGAGCCAAAACGGCAAAATAACGTTTTTTTAAGGGGCATCCCTCTTTGACGCCCTCGTCCGAGAGGAATCCCCTCACCCAGAGGCACGAAATTTTGTCACTAAAAACTAGAGTCCTTCGGGCAGCACACAATAAAGATTTCGTGATCCTATCTTGCACCGTTTTGATACAGATCACGAGTGTGTCAGACAGACAGACAGACGGACAGACGCCTAGACGATGGCTAAGACGCGCGAAGCATTCTGCTGTCGCGCGTAAAAATTGTTTCGAGAAAGGCAGCACCAGTTGCTGACTTTTAACAGACTAAGACATGCAAATGGATAAGAATTTGACGAATTTCTATAACTTATTAGAGGAACAGACAGTTTCTGCTGCTGTAGCATCAGAGTTAGCACTGAGCAAACCGAAAAAATTTTAAAGTATCTTACATAAAAATGTCACTAAATAGAACATCTCAAATCTAGCAAGCATACGGGCACTAACATTCGATATTGTATGACTTTGTGAGAACAACGACTCTCAGTATAGAAACTTTCCAAATTTTTGTCGTGATTTACAAAAAAAATAATAACTGTAAAAATAATGATTATATTATTACCTGCATTCATTATATTATTATAAGTGTCATTATTACTGTTAAATCAGAATATAACTTAATGTACGGTTTACATTTCTGCAGTTTACACTAACACATGCATGTCATGCAGGAAGTGATGTTGCTGTTTAAAAAATTATAACATAAAATGAATATGACTGAATTCGTATTAGTATTTTCATGTCTAACTGTGTAAGTGAGTATACCTTGGAGAAGTTGCTGGTATCTGTGACTTCTTCAAACTGAGGTCCAACTCCCCACTGTGTCCTGTCTTCTCGCCTGTGGACGGTGCATTGTTGTTGTCGACGTCACGCCGGTCGGCAGGAAGTCGAGTGAAGTCTGGTAGACCGGCGGCCTTCTGGAACGACACGGGCAGTGGCAGCCTCATGGCGGCCGCCGCAGCAAACGCGTGCTGTGGACTAAATATCGCTGACAGACCGGGAGGTAGACGTGGCATCCCGTCAGCCATCACACCAGGCTGTGCCGCTGCTGGCGCTCCTGCCAGCCCGGGAGCCAGCATTCGGTTCTGTATGACCGATATCTCGTTCAACTTCGACGCCATCATGCCAGCCCCACCGCCAGGAGGCCCGAAGCCGTTGCTGCCAAACGGAAACGGAAACGGATAGACGCCGGAAGTGGGCAGTCGCGCGGCACCAGCGAGATAGTCGGACGGCGGGGGTGGTGGTGCAATGTTCGGCGAGCGGACAGGATGGTGACGGATGAGAACGGGATCTGGGCCGGAATGACAGCCTGGTGGCTGGAGGCCGTCAACGGACATACGACGACCGCGTCGCGACGGCACGCTGTTCCAGACGTGGGTGCCCATGTGGACCTTGAGATTGCCTTTGGTCGTGAATGCCTTACCGCAGACTGTGCAACTGAACGGTTTGTCGCCCGTGTGCGTTCTCATATGTATCTGCAACGCGCTGGCGCTCGAGAACGGTTTCTGACACACCTGGCACATGTGACGCAGGTTCGGCAGTCTACGGGACGGTGACGTGGTTC
>Ga0209367_1006029_pt1 | contig 16787 bp, 8 predicted proteins | sample WorMetLIZISLAND2_FD_187412 | JGI IMG/M metagenome (GOLD analysis project Ga0209367, IMG submission 187412) | Marine gutless worms symbiont microbial communities from Max Planck institute for Marine Microbiology, Germany - Olavius geniculatus... ... | reverse complement strand
AAACGAAACACAGTTGATCGACGATCAATTCTGAACATCAAGTTAATCGAAGATCAGTAAATCGGAGATCAAATTTGATTTGATTGGAGATGGAAAAACCGGACCTTAGTGATTGATAGTAACCTAGGCCCTATCTCGCACCGTTACTGATATACAGTGACTTTTTGGCTAAAAATCGCAAATTTCTTCCATCCCCTTCTCATTTAGCACCCTCGTTCGGGGTGACCCCTTTCAAATTTGTGGAAAAGCTTTACGGATCCTGAAACTAGAGTCTTCCAGGCAGCCGAAGGTGAAGATTGGTGATCCTAGCTTGCACTGTTTTTTACTGATTCACCCGTGTGACAGACAGCTCTGCCTCGGGCTGATATCGACACTCAGGCTTGATATAAGGGCCAATATCAAAACTGCCGTGTGATAACCTCTAAGTATAATATGGTATGTGTTCCCGTCAGCCTGGTTGTAGCATCGCTTTACACTGCTCATGATCAGAATTGCTTTACAATCTCAGAAATGGCAGCTAATCAGCATGAACTAATGATACCGCAGCACATTATGTGGCCATCCATTGTCTATGCTAGCGAACAGTAGTTCATCATCATCATCATCATTTCATCATCATTTTATTTCGTTCATAGACACATAGCATGACATTTTAAAGGTCACAAGTAATGAACTGGAACGACAAGGTTGAAACAACACTGACAGTTTGATGGATATGTGACATGTAGTACATTGAATTTGTGGTGATGAGTATTCTGATAATAATTTGGTGTGCATTTTATAGTGCATAACTGTACAGTACATTGAGAACTGTTCAGTATCAATGCTCACGTGTGAATGCTGGCTTTAGATGTGACAGTTATCAGAAACAGCGAACTGGGGACATAGTGCATACACATCACAGGCCTCTACTTTCGGAGCCATCTCAGCGCCTGCTGTCGGAATTTGCTCTGCGCCATGGCATCGTATGTATTGCTTTCTCGATTGTCTCAGTTTGACTATTTATCACATGTCTCTCTGTTTATTCATCCATAACATTGACATATCATGGCTATAGATGTTGAATTAGTTGGAAATTGATGGTCTGAATACAATGCTTAGGGTCTTTGCTTCTCAGAGCTCCAACATTGGCTACCTTGTTTTGGGGGGAATATCCTCAAATGTTTTCTGTGGAATACGTTGCCTACGAAGTTATTTGGTTTTCTTTTTACACGCAACAGCAGCTACTGCTGTAGCGCATCATAGCCATCGCAATTCTGTCTGTCTGTCTGTCCGTCCGTCCATCCGTTTGTCACATGGGTGGATCAGTCAAAAATGGTTCAAGCTAGAATCACCAAATCTTTACCATCGGCTGTCTGGAAGACTCTAGTTGCAGGAACTGTAAAGCTTTTCCATAAATTTGAAGGGAATCACCCTGAACAAAGGCGCTAAATGAGAGGGGGTAGGGAAAATTTGTGATTTTCAGCCTATACGGCATGGACAGAGTGAGACAGGTAACGCCTTATGGTGATTACATGTAAAACACTATAGATATATAGCCGCTGGTTGTCTGGTGCTCTCTGCCGACTGATTTTGTTTTACTGGGTTTTCAAACATGCACCGCTGTTGCACGTTCCTCTTTGCTTTAGCAGGGCTTTTCCTGTTTAGCACTGGCATAATGTGATGTAACCTGGGAGCATTATTGTAAATGTAAATGAAGTTTTTTTGCAGCCTATTTGCTATGACAGTATGACACTTTTGTTAAAGTTTGGGATTGCTTTCTGAGTTTTAAACAACGTTATCCTACTTGCTTTGTTTTGCTTGTTTGGCTCTGCAGGATGAGCTGTACAGGAAAGCTGTCTTGTTGGAAACTCTGCTATCGAGCTGTGATCTTGATTTGATCTGCATGCAAAAGATCGTGTTTGCTATTGATGAAGTGCACTATGCATTGCCACAGCCAATCACTAATGCTGTTCTTGTTCATCAGCAGGCAGGCAGACATTACTAGGGCCCACAGTTTTCCACGGTAAATTTTGCCAAATTTCGTGGCCAGTTTACAAAATTCTGTGGCTCACTGCGGCAAAATTGTCCAAATTCCGTGGCTTACCATGGCCTTCTGTTTGTGCGTAAACTGAGCTTTATTCTGTTTTAAAAACTTTAGTTTTTGGATGTTGGCATGGTGCTCAGTTATGCTAGCAATATCCAAAGGAAATTATCGATTTTTTTTAAAGTGCAATTTATCAATTAGTTGCATTGTGTTAATTTTTGATTGTGCTGTATAGGATGGTAATTATTAGTAGGGATGCATTTTTTGGCAGTTCAGTTTGATTTTTCTCCGCGATATAGTTAGTTTAAAACCGACGATCGTACTAATCATCGGTTATCTCTTAACTTCTGCAGAATTCCGCGAAATTCCGTGGCAATATCAAAATTCCGCAGAAAAGGGCAAATTCTGCAGCTCGGCTCGAAATTTTGCAGCCCATGGAAAACTGTAGGCCCTAGACATTACTGTCATCTTAATGCAATTTGTTTTGATCTGATTGTGATTTTCTTTACCAGAACCAGATTTCACTAGCTTTGCATACTTAAATCTGGCCAGAAGAAAATTACTGTGCTAACATATAATTGGTTTTATGTAACATAAATTACATAATTCGGCATTTTAAACTTTGTGATTTTGTGCAGTTTTTACTGTGTCAGTTTTCAGGACTGTTAGCCGTCCCAATTAATTTTTAACTGTTACTTATAAGTTATAACTGTATGATCTTTGCCAGTGTATTTTTAAAGGTTAACATTAACTGCAGTAATTCATTTCCAGTAACAAGCTAACTCATTTAACTGTCATTAAAAATGACTGAAGTCATTTATTATTATATTGCTCGAATGATTAGTAAGATAATGAATTTGTAAAGCACCATGGTCACAAAATTGAATCTGAGTTGCAAAGACTAGTTTTATTACTTTCAGCTGTAAGGGAAGCTGATGTATGTTGCAGCTGTTTTCAAGTACTGCACAGAATTTTTGCTGAAATGGCTGAAGCAGAGGTTGAATCTGGTTTTTCTCCACTATGCATCTGTTGGGCTTATCGTAAAGTTTACTGTTGAAAATTGTGATTGCGCGTGTCAGGTCGAGCAGCTGAAACACTGTGCAGACTTGCTGCTGCAGCATTGCCGGCATTTTTTGACACGGATCGATCGTCTCGCAATGCTCTCGTTGCAGGACCCACCCAGCAGCTACGTTGGTATGAACAGCCACTTGGCTTTTTTCTTTTGGCTCATGCTGGAAGCAACATCAGCCTGGTTGTTGTATGTTGTTGCTTCCGTGTTGAATGAAGCCTCGACTTTGTACTCGGGAAGTCTGCTTTATGCAGAGATGTGGCCTGGAGACGGAAACGTTTTCTTCTGGTATTGGTTCTTGGTATTGGCAGTATGTAGCTGATATGTGTGGAACATCTCTCGCCAGTTAATTAAGTCTTTTTTGTGGCATTTAAGTTAGTATTCAAAGTGTTGACTTTAGTCACATATTATGTAGGACACCATTTGTTTTTTGTTGTCTAAGGCTTATTGTCATGAATCTGTATCGTAGTATCACTGTTCGTGGTATTTGCAGATATGATGATCACTTTGCTGTCGAAAGGGCTTCGGCTTCACAAATATTTTTCTGCCGATGACGAGACTTCTGTACATCAAGTTTTGCTTTCCTGTGCTCATGTGAGTGAGTTTTTTTCTGACGTTAAACCCCCAGAATTTCAGTTGGAACTGTAGGTACTGCCATGCTGCAGCAAAATTTTGTTGTCAGTCTACATTCGAAAATTGGTTCAGTTTTGATGCTATTTAGCCATATTATTAATAAAACTTATGTGAACAGTTTTTCATGTGTTGAGACATCAAGGCAATTCGATATCAAAGTTACGTCATGACTAGCGAAGAATATTTGCCAACAGCCAAATTTTGTTTAGTTATTTTGCAGTGGTAAAAATTTCGTTTAAATTGATTATTATTTTAGTCAGTTATGGACGTGATGAAAAAGGCCTGTTTTTATTTGAACACAGTGTAGTTTTGTTTTGCAGGTAATTGACATTTTTTGGCATTTTTTGCAGGTATTTTGTCATTTGTTGCAGGCAAATTCTGAGATGGTTTATACCCATCGTAAGATGATTGCATATTGTGAGCTGGAGATTTCCAACTGTCATTCCGTGACACCACAGCTAGTGAGTATACACGTGCAGTGTGCTTATCACTACGTTGTCATTCGCAAGTTTACATCGATCTATGATATACAGTCATCTGTCATATGATATACAGTCCATTAGAGAAATTTACTTTTAATGATATTATGTCAAGTCATATCACTACTCCAAAGGCTGCTATTGCTTGCTACTTGACTCTCGGTTGTCTTCCTGTTGATTAAAAAATGACTGCATTTTTGTTGTGATTAAAATCAGGTGGAACTTGTTATTAAAGGTGCAAATTCTGCTGTTGTCAAATTATTTCTCTGAATTCTTGACTTCAGCCGGTAAAAGCCACAATGATTATTGTAGATAAAATGCGTAAGACTTATTTTTAACAAAGTTATATTTTTAGGCATATTTCTATATTGCATCAAGTTTGGTGGCTGATAGCCTTTATCTGTCAGTAGTGAAGAGTAACTTATTATTGTCCATGTCCGATGCAGGTGAACCACATGCTGACATTTCTGCGTGGTGCTTTGATCAAATATAACACTGATTTCCAGACATCATTTGCTGCGTATGCTATCACTATGTTTTTCTTCAAGTAGAAGACAATTAACATTATCTTAGCAGTTGTTTTCAGATTGATTATGTGAAAATGCATAAATTATGTGTCTCAGCAGTGTTGTGTTGCCATTAGTCATTGGTTGAATTTGGCTGTCCATAAAACTGCTGTGATAGCTGTTATTATAGCAGTTGGGTATGGAGAATGGTGCATTGTTTCTACTGGAATGTAGAACTGTAGAACTATAGGTCAGTTTATTCATAAAAAGCTTGATTACCTCTGTTCATCAACTTACATAACAATAAAGATATTTTGTCATCGATATTCAACATTTGATAATTTTGGTAAGAAATAATATTTCTCAACGAAATTTGGCAGTCGCTTCAGGAATTCATTGGGGATTAAGTGTGCAAAACGTTATTCATATCCGTTTAGATTTGACATTTTTATTGCACAATGTCTAGGAGGTTCGTTTTTCACCAGACACAGTGTAGTTTGTGTGAAGTGAGGAAGTAGAATAAATTATTTAAATGCCACAAGGTACATAATACACAAGACAGCTGGCTGTAATTGACTTAATTTGTTATGTGTGTAGGTATTTTGATGTTGCTGAGCTTGCGGCTGTTGACTGGTACCATCTGCTGATGAAGGACGTTGAAGATTTGTGTCACCAGCAGGTTTCATTTAGTCTTCTTCCCAATGTGATCATTGGTATCCCCACATTGATATTGAAATTCCATAAAATTATTAAAATAAATTGATGAATTAGTACCGCTGATTACAGTCAAGTAGTAGATGCTGAAATGTGTCCCGGTGTGGACCACATAAAGTACAATAATAGCTATAAATGTTGGATGTAAAATTTTGTGGTAAGTGTTTGCTGTGACTTTGTTACTTGTCGACCTGGCCTACTTTTCAGAGTTTTTCTGGCTGTGCTTGATTTCGGAGGTAGTATCTTTGGTTTTGCTTCACTATTTTTTAGCTCTTCTGTCCATCAAAACAGTGAAACTTTTTGCAGTAACATTGTTGCATTGTTGATAAAAGTACAGATATCAGTTTTTGATGCCCATTGTTTGTACTTTTTGTGATGATGTTGTTGATATTATTCAGTGAACTATTATTTGTTGTTGTAGTCACCGTCGTTGGCTGAGTCAGACATTTCAATGATTGGTTTGATGCATCGGCTCAACAGTCTGGACATGGATTGGGCACAGTACATTCATGTCAGGTGTGAGCTGGTCTGTGGTCTGCGCAAAATATTTGTTGTGGTGACTATTCGTAGTTGGAAAAGGGGACATATGGAAGGTGGAAGGAAGACGGGTTTTGGAACTGGCCATTTGGTGAAATACAATAGATACAAGATGTAAATGATTGCCAGTTTATAACATACACAGCATCGTAATGTGATAACTTTGGTGAACAAATCATTTCAGTCTAGCATCTATTTTGTTGCCGATCTTTTATAGTGCATTGTTTAACTGTTACAGTGAGCAGACGTGGAGACTGGCCTTTACGGATGTGTTATATTCATGGTTTTCAATCATTGAACAGAAGTCTCTTCAGTTGCTAATCAAAGCTATTTCCACTGACAAGGTACAAATTAAGCTGCATTTTAGTAATACAATTGTTTTACTATATGTTGCCTGGTAAGACTGCTATTAATTGTGACTTGTATTATTATTGTTGATGACGGTCTGGAAGATAACAGGGAAAATTATTAGAACTGCCATTGGTCTTACATATGCACAATTATTATGGCGAGTTCTTACAATGCTTAGGTAGGTTTTGGGTTTTGTGTTTCATATGAGGGTTTTCTGTAATTACTATTCCATTGTTATTAGTGTGTATGTGCATTTTGCCTGAAAAGGCCGTCCCAAAAATGACCTATACTATGTCAGATGGGACGTTAAATCGTACTCACTCACTCACTCACTCACTCACTTACTGTTCAATTGCTCTGCTATTATTTGTTCCATTTAAAGTACCAGTATCATTGTTCCCAATAGACAACATTATCACATTGATGTCTGTCTGGAGGATAAGAGGGAAGTTTATTAGAACTACCATTATGTTAATTACATATGCACGCATATAATGGAGTTCTTACAATGTTAGCTTTAGCTTTTTTGTATTTTATGTTTTGTGTTTCTGTAAGGGTTAAACTTACTGTTCTGTTATTATGTGTTGGTGTGCATTCCGCCTGGAAAGGCCATTTCCGAAATGACCTATACTGTGTCAGGCGGGACGTTGAAATCTACTCACTCGCTCTGTATCATTTTTGGTTTGTTGTCTTTTGAAATTTTGTGCTAGACGAAAAATATGCCAGTAGACAGAAACAAATACGGGTACACACAGAATTGTAAGAGTATCTGTAATTATGAATACTGATTACATTATACTGGGTGGTACATTAAAAAGTGAACACACGTATTTTCTATTTTGCGTGAATCAACCAATCAGGACAGTTTAGAAAAATATCAGCCTCAGTAATTACAGTGTAGGGTTTCTTATCTTAGCTTCTACGTCATTAATCTGCTTTTAACTTTAACTTGAACTACAATACTGTGATATCAGTTTTTTTACTCGTGTGCATTTGTTGTAATTTTCGGTGTTTTTGTTTAGTTTGGTCCACTGAAGGTAACTCTGCGGCCAGCTACTGCTAATGTACATGTTGGCAGCGTAATGTCATCAAAATCACTCACTGCTTCCATTCACTCTGCTTTCTGCACGGTTGTCGGCACACATGTTTCCAACGAGGTATGATCTTTTACCATGATAGTTTTAGTTACATCATTGTTTTATTAATGATAAATGTATAGCAGCAATTAATATCTGGAGGTAGTGTTTTAAGATACGATTTGATGCTTGTTGCAATGCTATTGTGAATTGCCGAAAGTTTAGAATATGGTAGATCAGTGATTTTCAACCAGGGTTCCATGAACATCTGCCAAGGGTTCTGCGGCTCATAGTAAAAAAATAAAAATAACCTAGCGTTCGAAATTACGTCAGAACAAGCCACAGAAGTACTATGCACCGATTGCTTAGTTTAAAATTAGCGCCTCTAGCCATCTACTTTTGCATACAGTGTTGAATATTCTTCTTGTTGTTAACAATGTTAGAATATTTGCATTGAACACCAAACACTAACTTATTAGTGGTAGTGTTGAGGAATCGTGTGTTCATTCATTGGAAGACCTTCATTTCCCGAAACATTCTGCTTGAAAAATATAGAAGCTTCGCCCACCAGTGCAACTGGCTGGGGTGTCCAGACCCCCTGTGCTGTCCTTTGGCGTAAAAACGTAAAAGATCCAATGATAATTTTTGGACCGTTGGCGACTGCCTCGTAAAGTGTTTTTGGTTTCGAGTGAAATAAAAAAATGCTGAATAATATTATCTAATACGGTAAAATTAAACAAGTTTTTTGCCTGCTGCTTTGTCATCATCGTTTCAGGACATCGGTCCCCAGACACTCGAAAAATTTCACTTTGCCTACACCATTGGACTCACGGATCATTGCATGCCATGGGGTTCCGTGAGTGATTGTGACACTTATGTAGGGTTCCGCTGCAGCAAAAAGGTTGAAAAACACTGCGGTAGATGCTACAGTAAGTCGGTTGTTTACAAGTAGATTACCTTGTAGTTTATACTCAACCGTAATGACTGCAGTGTGAGTGAAATCATTGGTATAATCCTGTACTAGCGAGCCATAGCTGACGGTCAGTGTAGAAGCTGTAGTAGTAGATGTAGGATTTGTAGCACAAATTTGCTTGCCACAATTCTTTTTGCACAATGCACATGTGTAGATTGTGCTTGTCCTGTACTATGATCATTTGAGCATCGTATATATGTATATTGTATATTGTATAAGGAAAAATGCTGCTGTTAGTGTGTTGTGGTGTCATGTTTGTGTAGCCGGACGATGATGTCATCACAGCTTCTGCCAACGATGTAGCAGTACGTGGTGGGTCACCGGTGATGGACATTGAACACAAGCCGAGATCATCAGTCCAGTCTGACTCTGTTGACACGGCTATTTCACTGTCATCATCAGCGTCCAGCTATTCTGTTATCACACTTAAGGACTCTCCACAGGAAAATGTTTTCGACGGCAGATTATCCACCCGTGCTGAAAGTGTAGCTGTAGCTACAGATAACACATTGGATTTACTGGAGAAACAGCAACAGCCAAACTGCCCCGTTAGTCTTCCTAGCAGGTTATTGCCGTCTTCAGATTGTGCTTTATTTACCGTTACGACTCAACCAGGTGTCGATACATCATATACTGAACACTGGAATACTGGACTTGTTGTTGACGTCTCAGTCGATCGCTTGGAACACAGAATGATGCTGCGAAATAAACCAAAGTTGCAAGTGACAGAGCACATTGCTGAAGTGTACCACTACGCTCCGTCTTTTCCATGTTTGCCGGTAATCATGGAGTCTTGCATATCTGACGATGCGCTGCTGAGTGACATTTCGGTTGCTTCAGGTGAGGGTTACATTGCAGACGGTGGTGGACTTATGAGGTCTGAGTCATGTCAGTCGAATGCTTCGTCACCCAATGCCTCCCTAAGCAATTTAGTGGATAAACAGCCTTCATCGCATGACAGTGATGAAGCTCACCTTTCCATGACCAGTGTTAGTTCCTATGGTGAACGTGCACTGTATTCAGAAGGTGAGCCGTCAACGACCGTAGCACGTGCCGGTCGGAAGCTGAGTGCTAAGTCATTCTCGGATGGCATTGACAGTGCTGTAGTCTGTACACCTTCATACAGCAGTCAAACTTCACAAGACTCAACAAGCACCATGGATAAGCACAGCAGTTGTCAGTTAGTCGGTTTGGTAACAGATGATCGACCTTCACAACCATTATCGTTGGCGGCTGATGAAATGCATTCAGACCAGTGGGAGAATATTAAAGTCAGACAGGCAACAGTGAGCATGTCTGTCGATGAAAATGCTTGTGAAGAATCGCTTAGTAAAGATTCGGACGATGATGATGATGAACTGTCGACAAAGTCCGTAAAGGTTGAATGGGACATCGACAGCGATAGTGAAATGACCAACAAACGTTTGAAAGCCAGCGTGATCCCGATCAAATCTGACGCAACTCTCATTCGGCAGCCATTACCTGCGGTCAGTAGTATAAGTCAAGAAATGGACAGGCCTTGGTGCCCTGAGCCTGTGGTGACAAGACGAGCTTGCTGTGCTTGTGCATCATGTGTGATTCTGCGTCAGTCTGTGTTTACCACTGCAGACGTCGTCCCTACAATCTCAGTGCGGCTCTGTTCGTCGGTCGTGGATGTCGTGTGTCTGGTACGGAGGTTGGTGGATGTCTGCGGCACATGGTTACAGGTGCTCTGTGATTCAGCATATCATATTGAGCACTCCCGCCACTCTCACTCAGACCTGCACAGCAAGGAGACTGCACTGATGCGTTCAACCTCTGACGACCATACTACATGTCATGTGGGAGTAGTACATGCTGACATTGCTGGCAGTTCTGTTGATCTTCAGCATTGTGGAATTATGGAAGGTCTTGAAAATATCCAAGAAAGTCTGCTTCAGCGACTGTTTGATGTAAGTGATGTACTTCAGTACCATTTGTGACATGCTACTTCATATTGTCATGTGAATAATCTCTGCTTGTGATGGAAGGTGCATTGTGTTTTATTGTTGTCCCTTAGTGTGTTTATCTGTGCAGACGTATATTATGAAAAGTTTATTACCACAATATCTTAGAATCCAGTAGAAGAATTTCACCAGACTTTGATGATATTTGAAGCCAAAGTCTACTAATTAGACTTTGAAGGTCACTGGTATAAGGTCAAGGTCACAGCAAGGTCAAATATTTGACTGAGTTTCTTTGACGGGTGCAGGCATCCACGTTCATGTGTTGAAGTATCAACTTTTTTCTACCGATATTTTGCTGTTATTGGTCTCCTCATCAGTTATACTGATATTTTCAATTGGATTGTGATTTGCTGTATTTTGTGAAAGGCTGTTCAACTTGCGGTGTGCATTTATGCAAGAAATCTGTTAGCCATGGATATGTGTGGCTTGGACAATGATACTGCAAGGCGCCTTGCTGGGGACAAGGTCGGTTTTTTTGCACTGCTTTATTCAGAATATCCACTCAGCATCATACTGGAGGTTTGTTGCTAAAAATAAATATCCAGAAGCATATTTCACAAACTGGAGCTAAATTCTAAGGCCCAGTGAGACTAATTGTTTTAAGTTGTGGTAAAATTGGCTGTTGTTATTATGTTTAGCTAGTAGATGACCTTCATATATTGCAAGAGCAGCGTCTGTTGTGGGGCTGTCGACACAAGGCTCAAGGAATCGGCTGTCGAGAAGTTGCTAGCAAGCATGAGCCAGTCACACATGAGGTATTTCCACAAGTTAGCTCTCTTTACACATTAGACGTTAACCGTTATGTATCACAGTGTACAAGCTTTTGTTATCTCCACCAAGGTGAACGTATTGAACATTGGAGGAGATTAAGAGATTGGTCGTTCTGTCTGTCATCCTGTGTTTGTGTGTGTATGTCTATACGAGGGTCATTCCAAAAGTTTCCAGCTTTGACATGTTGAACAATAATATTTTCTACAATCTATACATCAGTGAAACGTACATCCTTTACGAACTCTGATGAGTCGGTTGTGGATATGACGTTTTTGTAATTTATGACGTCATATAGCTCTAAACCGAAAGGATTTAGACCGCTAACGCAAACAGCTCTGAATCGGGCTCACTGTTGCATGACAATTTTCCAGTCTGTAGCTAGGTTTACCAAAGTGGAGCCCTGTGGCATCTGATTTTGTGAAAGCCCTAACAAATACGTTTGTGAATTTCTCATTTGCAAATGTGAATGTACAATAGCCTACATTTGCACTAGCTGCAAATAAGAGCATTTGAGTCAATTACGACTTCATGCAAATACAAGGGCATTCAAAAAGTTTTGAGCCTCAATATATTGGACAAAATTTTTTTATTCTCTGTATATTGGTAAAAGGTACCTACCTTGCGTATTCGTGTAAGCAGATTGTGGAAGTGACGTCATTGTAATTTATGACGTCATACAGCATTAAGCTGAAGCATTTGAATCAGGCTGGTTGTTGCATGAAACTTTTTTAGTCTGTAGCTGGATTTACCAAAGTGGAGCTTTGGTGTAATAGTAGTAGTAGTAGTTGTTGTTGTTGTAAAGTGTAAATTACTTCACTTGGCGGAGATATGCACTCCGCCTTCTAGTCTGTGTGTTTTTCTTGTAATACATGTGTATCTTTAGTGAAGGCAATGGATTCTCATTACTTAGCCATCCAAGTTTAATTTTTTTCGGAAATCTCAATTATTGGTAACACTGCAAAGGGTTAACCAGAAGTTGCAAATTGCTTCAGAAAAGGACTAGCATCTTCACCACATAGATTTGTAGGAGTGCACAGTGTAATATTATGCTGGTGTAGTGTGATGTGGACATAGGAAATTATGTCAGAGGACGAAAATGCTGAGTGAAATGTCAAAAATGGATTAAGTTTGCCTGATTGTGCAAGGTCATATGATGCCACTTTTTGTATAATGTCAAATGACTCGATTTGCATTATTGTATGGGAGTTGAGTCATTTTGTACGTATCAATGAGTATACACAGTGTTTCATAAAAAGGCACCCTTTTTATTTCTTTTATAACTCAGTCGAATGGTGATCAATTTGCATGAAATTTTTACCAGATGTAGCTGAAGAAATACACATTCAAATTATTTCAACAAAATGTGGCCATTAGTTAAATATTTTTTGCTAGTCGTAATGTAATGCTGACATCATAATGTGTCATGAGTACAAACTGGCTTATCTCAACTGGTTCTGTCAGTAGCTACCCTGCTTCGATGGTGAACTTTATCTGGTTTACTGATGAAAAATGTTCATCGTGTCAGCACTTAGCAACATGGAGGCATAAAATCAGATGTCTCGCAATCCAAAAACTCATCCATCTCGTAAGCGGAGTGTGCTGGTGCACTGTCTTGCTGAAAGGTGTAAAAGTTAAGCTATCCCCACAAGTGTGTGAAAGCGATCGTTTTGGGCATTTTTGTGGCTACAATGTTAAAACTTCAACAGTTTGTCATCAATAAACCACCAGTAGATAAAGTTCGCCATCGACGCAGGTCAGCTATTCAGCAAGTCTGTCAGCACCAGTTGCAACAAGCCAGTTTGTACTTGCAGCACACTATGGCGTCAGCATTACATCTTGACTAGCAAAGAATATTTAACTATCAGCCATATTTTGTCCAAATATTTCGAATTAATATTTCTTCAGCTACGTCTGGTAAAAATTTTGTATAAATTGATCATTGTTTGACTGAATTATGAAAGAAAGAAAAAGGGTGCCTTTTATGAAACACCGTGTACACTGCTTGTGCTTGTTTGTCTGTAAGATGTGTATCAGGATAAATGGTGCTGCGCAGTTGGTGGACATTTTACATCATTTTTCACATTCGATCGACCAGCTTCTGTCTTGTCGTGGTTTGCTTCAATCAAGTACTTTGCCTTTATCACCATCTGTGCCTTACGTTCGTGATGTTAGAGCAGCTCTAATCAACATGCTTGCATTTCGTGTGAGATTTCATGTGTCAGTTTTGTATTATTACGTGCGAAAGCAGCTACTGCTTTCAGCGCGTCTTAGCCGTCGCAATTCTGTCTGTCCGTCCATCTGTTCGTCTGTCTGTCCGTCTGTCACATGGGTGGATCAGTCAAAAACGGTGCAAGCTAGGATCACCAAATCTTTATGTCGACTGCCAGGAAGACCAAACTCACCCCAAACTAGGGTGTTAAATGAGAGGGGGGTTGGCAAAATTTGAGATTTTTGGCAAATGAGTCGCTGTATCTCAGTAACGGTGCAAGATAGGGTCTAGGTTACTGCTAATCACTAATAGGAAGTCGTACACTGGCTCTCGATTGGCGCCGAATTCAATGACCTTGAATGACCTTGAACGCCAAAATCGGGGGTTTTATGGTATTTTTTGGCGATTTCGGGCTGCGACACAAGTCTATGTCATTCACAAGGTGGCGCCACACTACTATCGTTATGCGATCCAGATAGAGAATTTGATATTTGTGTATTAACTTAGTGTGAACACCCTAATTTTCAGCTAAACTACTGAATTGGAACTGCTATAGGCTTTCGCACGTCTCGTGAGCATTAGCTCAAATTTCTTGTTACTTGAGCTGCTCAAATGATCGTGATTATGGACTGTGGAAAATCACAGAAATTACAGAAACCGTGATTTTCGTCAAATGCCATGAATGATTTTGCCAAAATGCCATGTTTTGTCCTGTTTTTGCCAAGATGTCATGGTGTTTCGTTTTCTTACAGATTTTTTTTTGTTTTTAGTCAGCATAAGTTGAAGTTTATTGTGTGATTTTAACACAAAAATTTGCCTTTGCCTCTGCTACCGAAGTTCATGTGTATAAACGGGAAACGGTTGAGCAGATTTTTGTCTTATGGGCCTGTGATTTAATGCTGTGCTTTTGCCATGATTTTTCCATGATTTTTGTGATTTTCACAAAAGCTTGCCATGTTTTCACCTTTTTTGCCGTGATTTTCTACTTTTTGCTAACCCAGTGGTTGCTGTGTTTCAGGTATATCTGTTCATTGATGAGTTTGTGGACCGTATTTACTCGCGTCGTGATTTGCTTCAACTGCTTGATCATTCCGGCATCGTCAGTTCCAGCTTACCGTCTATGTATGATGGTCCTTTGTCTGTTTACTGTGATAATTTACAGCACTCGGGTCCTCATGCTACAACTGTGCAGCAGTGTGATAGATCCAACATGCAAACTGGTCGTGATGGTGGTTCACCAAGTCATTCGACATCTTTCAGGACTCCGCAGTCTGGTGCTGAGTCTCACGCCACGGCTGCTCCAAGTAGTTGTCAGTCTCAATCTCGTAGTTCATCCGTGAATGGTTTCACATCGCAACTTACTGTGCTGCTCGTTCCGCTGTCGGATTTTCTGACACAACACTTGGCAATGCTGCAGACATGGCTGAGTTGTACAAGCTACAGACAGCTGGTTGTGTCGCTCTGTCGACATATTGCTCAGGTTGATATGGCTATTGGTTGACAGTCTTAATTAATTAGGTTTTTGGTTTCTTTGCCTGTTCATTTTTTGTTACTGAGTTGGGATTTTTGGAGAAAAATTGGAATGCATTTTATGCAGTTTTTGGTAGGAGCTGACCTTGGGGTGGGAAATGGTTGATTAGGTTTTTGTGTCAATCTGTAATAGACATTTTGTGTAGATTGACGATGTTTTTTGTGTGTCCGATGCATTTTTTTCTGGTTACTGTTAGGGTTTTGAAGGCCGAGCTGTGAGACTGCGTGACACTTCTCCAGTCAGACATATTGAACTTCATGCAGCTTTGTTGCAACATTTGATACTCGTACGTAATGCGCCGGGATATTTTATTTCGATTCACCATAGCTGTAAACATTACCAGGTCAAGTGATGCAACTGATTGTCTTTCTTCTCTGCTCATGTGTGATTTTTACTCTTTGTGTGATTTTGCTGGGTTCCCAGTGAGCAAAAAGTGAAACATTTTTCATTGTTTTACAACCTTTTTTGGCAGTTAGGATTTGAAGATAACAGTTTTCAGTTTTCTCTTTGGGCCATACAGTTTTATTAAATCTCTGCGTGCTAATGTGTTTAGGTGTTAATTCAGATCAGTCAGAACTGCATACAAGGCAGCACGAATGGAGCTAGTGTGAACTTTACATCAGTACTTGCACATCATTTGGTATGATCTGTCTTTGAATACTGCGTCTTTCACATTGTTTTGTCGTATAGTGACTGTACAGACTGTTGTATTTATCTGTTTTTGCTTACAGCAGAAAAAAGTAGATTATCGGCATTGATTGTAAAGACTGGTTCACTACTTTTTGTTTTTTTTAAATGTAACTGACTTACCTTTCTTTAAGTAAGTAGTTGGGCCGAGCTTACGTATAAAATGAAACATTTGTGCAACATTTTTATTTGATACCTAAAATTACCACAGCCTTACTCCAGGCCTGGCCTTGTTTCTAAGAAAAACCTTTAGGAATTGTTTTCCCTTTTATCATCCATCAAGCAACATCAGTGTACTACTGCAAAGCAATTAAATTTTACTGTTAGCATTGCTAATATTGTTGTGAATAATTATGTGATAATTATGTGATGCTGTGCTGAATTGATCCTGGATGCTTATGTTCATTGGTTGACAGGAAACTGTGCTATTCTGGCTGCAGCTCTATCATCAGCCAACTTGGTATCTGATACATATCTATGGCATTATGCAGTGGCATGTAAGTACCAGCACATGTGCATTTTAATCTGTTGGCCGACTCTCCAGTCGGGATCTGGACCACTGTTCGGAAAAGTTGTGTGAAATTTGTGCAGCATTGAATTTTATGGCTTATGTGGAAATTTTTTGCTGTTTAGATTTTTATTATCATTTACACTGTATAGTACAGATCTGAGATGTGCTACTTAATGTTGGTTTTTTTCATACGTGAGGTTATTTTGATCCTGTCACACTGTGGTTTGAAAACTGTGCTTAATTTTCGTTTATTATAAATGTAATATTCTGTTAGGATGACTTCTTTGAATCAAATGTTGGCAGCCCATGGATGTCATTTAGTATAATGTCGTTGGCTGCTATGACAAATTACCTTATTGCTAACACATGTTGTCTCATAGTCTATAATCAGCCATATGCTCTACAGGGTGCGACAGAAAAAAGTGGACCCCTAAATTTTTTCACCGTTTTCTCAGCAACCGTTTGGGATTTTAATACGAAGTTTTACAGCTTTATTTACTGAAACCTTCTACATCTAACAGACAAATAAAATGTGATTCTGTTGAAAAACGACGAATTTATAGATTTTTTAACATGACCGCCTACCGATTTTTCGGCATTCAAAAATGATCATGCTACAACACCAATTTCATAGCATTGTTGAAACAACACAGTTAAGTAATGATCAAATGCCAGAATTCCATTGCCACTGCAAATGTTCGAAGTGTTCATCACCAGCATTAGCTCCAA
>Ga0209367_1006028_pt1 | contig 16788 bp, 13 predicted proteins | sample WorMetLIZISLAND2_FD_187412 | JGI IMG/M metagenome (GOLD analysis project Ga0209367, IMG submission 187412) | Marine gutless worms symbiont microbial communities from Max Planck institute for Marine Microbiology, Germany - Olavius geniculatus... ... | reverse complement strand
ACATTTTTGGGATCATCGCCGTATTTTTTTGCACTGGATGACGTGTTTCGGTGAGGATTGATTTCCTTAGGGGTCTCAACATTCATCTCTAATATTTTCCAATTCTAATCCCCCAAAACCGCAAATTTTAGGCCCATTTTCGGACTTTGAAAAAATTCGACTGAAAATGCTTAACAATAGAGATGCTCATCTACAAACTACCCTTAATCGTCGTCGTAGCGCCACAAAAGTTGCATAGTGAAGAGGCAATGTGGCCTCGGGAATTCCAAATATGCGGTCATTTTGGACCCCCTGCATACAGGTCACGGAGCATGCGCAGTGAACTTTTGGCCTTTAACATAGGCAAATGCAAGTTTGAGGCTTTATATCTCCGTAACGATGCAAGATAGACGCATGGTCACAATGGACCACCCATAGGAAGTCGCCCACTGCGAGTCGAATGGTCACGTGATTGGGATGAGTCTCGAGATTAAGAATGAAATCGATCCACAATGTTTCTTGCCACTCATGTGCGCAAAGACTCTGTGTTCAATGCTGACTTTACTTGAGAAAACAAGAACTCTGAGCTAATGCTCACGAGACGTGCGAAAGCTTATAGCAGTTCTGGTTAAGTAGTTTAGCTGAAAATTGGGATGTTCACGCTAAGTTAATATACAAATACCAAATTCTCTATCTGGATCGCATAACGACAGTATGGTGGCGCCACTTCATGAATGATAAATAAAATATGATATGTAATAAATTTCACAACAAATAAATAACGTAAAAATTAAAAATTGGACTTTAGAGGTATTTTAAAATTTTTGGCCTAATTTCAGAAATGACTGGTGAAATTCAAAAACGGAGAAAGACAGATCTAAGTGCATGTAAGTTTTAATAAATACACTGAAAGCTTTACAATAACACACACATACGTACATGTACAACACGTCTCACACAAACAGAAACTAGAGATAACATGATAACTTGACAGGTTGATGCATAACGCAAGACTCGCACGCTCCGGACCAATCAACTCTGATGACACTGAACACACACATACATTCTTAAAATTGAGTACCAACCTGCTTGGCTGGGAGTTAAGGTAAATCAAGTTAACCTCTGTTGGGTGGCTGGTAACACTGTGTGATCCCATATGTCAGATGACGCTCTGTAGCTCTGAGATGGGTGCTCATGAAAAGCTACACACCCTTTAACCGTTATATCAACCTAGACGAGAAAATGCCACTTGTTCTTCTCCGGACACGTCATGCCTTAGATGGAAATACAACAGTGTAGAATTAAATTTTATACAATACTATCAACATGGAATGTGGACTCAAAGGCCACATCAACATAAGTACACGAGTAAAACCAATCATGGGATACACGAATAAACTGGAATGTCAGAAATCATCAAGAAAAGCCAACAATAAGCAGCACAAGCTCGTAATGAAAACAAGCAAAATCCGAGTATTTCTAAACGGTGCAAATAAGCAGAATATCTTGCTAACAGTCAGCGAATAAAGAAACAAGATGAAGAAATAACTCGTCAGTGAACAATTATTCTTTGCTGTACAATTAACTAAAATGTCCGGCAGCATACCGACCACATGGAACTGGCGCACACTGATTATGACCGGGTAAGAACTGAGAGTGAATACCGGTAAATGAAGCAAAAATAACTCAGCCACAAGTTCAGTAAACACTATAGCATCAAAATGTATGCAGTAAAGTGTTTTATTACTTACTAACAGCAAATGTACTCTGTTCACAGTTGCATTCAGTCAACATTCAGTAGTGAGTTGCATTCAGCCACTTTGACAGAAAGTCTCATAAATAAGCGTAAGCAAGCAACTAAGCAGTTTATTAAAACACGTGTCACATGCTTACAATAAAACATGTTATTAGAAAAGCATCGTATTAATTACTATGTTGAACTGACTAGACAGTATGCGATCCATCCGGCACATATTTAAAACGGCTGCTGGTTAAGTATTCAAATGCCATAATATAACTAGAAATAAATGACAAATAAGCAGCACATTGGTCATAGCGTTACTAATAGCATCCACTGTTATCTTATTTCATTTCATGACCGTTTTCAGTAACAACAAATGCCTTTACTAAGCATTAGTATTAACAGAGTTAACTTCAGCTGTAGGGTTCACCTTGACAGACATACACATTACACAACTGACATTTAGTTTGTATGGTCATATCATAGAAAACAGCAACACAACGTGACAAAGTCAGCAGTAAAATAAGGCCTTTAGCTAAACAAACAAATCTACACCATAACACATACGACACTCAAGAGATAATGCATTATTGACATCGAAACAAAACATTACAGACAGCACAGCATTCCAGTGCAGTATGATTGAGTGAATGATGAATTATGCATAAGTTAACGTCTAATTGTCATTGTCTGACCAAACCATCTACAGCCTGTGGGGGTGAATGAGTAATGTTTTTACGTCCCGCCTGATACAATATAGGTCATTTCAGGGACGGCCTATCCAGGCAACGCACGTACACATAATAACGGAACAAAAAGTTTAACCTTTATGAAACACAAAACCTAAAAACAACCCTGACTTAAAATTGTAAAAACTGCCAATTCTAAGTGTGCATATGTAACTAACAGTAATGGCAGCTCTAATAGTCTTCTGTCTTATCCTCCAGACAATCATCAGACTGTGGGACCAGGGATGCTCAAAAACTACAACTAGATGTAATATCACAGGACTGAATGGGTCTCATCATTGAACACTAGCCTACTACGCAACTAGCTGACAGTGCATAGTGCTGAGCAGATCTACAGACAACAACAGCCAGTGGCTCGCGGCAGTAACAGGTGGGGAGAGAAATTACTCTCCCACCCCTGCCACCTAAATTTTAGCTGGTTGTAAAATTTTCTTCCCATCGGAAAACTTTCTTCCACAAATACAAAAAAATTGGGGCTGGAAATCCACTTTGAGGAAAATTAAGGGTCAAATTGTAAATAGAGAGCATCCACGGTTGGAAATATGCAGAGGCCCCCTCCCAACCTTCAATACATGACACCACTGTCAACAGCCTGATCTATGAGACCAGAAATCAAGCTCTTGCAACATAACTAACAAAGGTGTAAATACAAGCAAAAAATCAAGTATAGAATCCATCACATCCGACAATAAAGCTTGACACAAACTGTACACAGACACACACACTCTAAATAAACTGAGATAAAACAAAAGTCCTTCAGAGACTAGATTAACTGACACGGTTGGTCGAATATCGCTGACGTCCAATTTGTTAAGCCCCAATTCCATTACACCAACTTTATCGTGTCTTGTCATGGACTAAATTCCATTAGAGTGAAACTCTTTGAAAGCCGTAACTTCCCATGACATACCCATTTCATGGTTTGCATTCGCAACTTTCGCGCTGCTGGACTTTCACCGAAACTTAGTGGAATTTGGGCTTTATTCAGCAGACCGAAGTCAACTGCTTGAATGCTGAACTGCAAACACTGCAGCAATATAGGGACCACAACACAATCTGGTAAAGTGGGATGCAAGAAATATCGTGACCCTTCCACGTCTACACTTAATGACACCACAAATACAACAGGACTAATAACGACAATCAATAACACTATCTAGCCAAACAGATGCCTAAAAACACCAACAATGCTAAAATGCCACCACCATTACACTACCAGCAATACATTGCAAAATTCCGACAACAGTGGACTTGAACTCGGATAAAAAAATGCACAGCAATTAATAAACTACTGACTGCAAAATGACGGAACAATCACTTTTTACGGTGATAACAAAGACACACAAGTAGTAACAGTAGACAGCACACATCTTCTTTGCATAAAAGCATCAGTAGTCAAAAATTTCTGCCGAGATCACACAAAGCAATAAATACAAGACCTCCTCAATATTTTCCACTACTTCAATAAACTTAAGTACTTTCTCTAGTAGATTTAAACAATAATAATATGATAATAATAATAATAATTTTGTAATGCGCTCAATGTCAGAGAGCTGAATGTGAGGCACCGGCAGTTGCTAAATAGGTAGTGATGGGCTATAAACTGAGCAGGTAGGTTTTGAAAGATTATGTTTGAAAGTTGGATGGGAAGTGGAATGTCTAACTGACAGATGCTTCGAGTAGGTCTAACACGTATTTCTTTAGCTTAGTATCACTTTACTTAAATAAACAGCCAGCAAACTACTGTGTTACAGTTTCATCAGTATTTAATAAATTAATAGAAGACAAAAAGACAATGACTCGATACGACAAATCTGATAGCGTCAAGGCATGTGCAAAGCGATGGAAATGAAATAAACCAACAGATTTCAGTTCCGCTCAGTAGCTCAGTACGCTCCTGCAGATGCAACTGAACTGGCACTGCACTCCAGATATTGCAGTTCTGTTGAGTTCTGTCGCTTTCTACATTCCTTAAATGCAACCGAGATCTCAGTTGTTTCATTTCGCGTCTCTGGCTTTGTACATGCCTTAACTGTGATGCCAACAATGACAATGATTAAGGCCCACAGTTTTCTGTGGGCTGCAAAATCTTGAGCCAAGCAGCGGAATTTGCTCTTTTCCGTAGAATTTTGATACTGCAGCGGAATTTCACAAAATTTTACAAAAGTTAAGAAATGTCCGATGACTAGTACGATTGTCGGCTATAAACTAACTATATCATGGAGAAAAATCAAACTGAGCTGCCTAAAACTGCGTCCCTACTAATAATTACCATCGTATAAGGCACAACGGTAAATTAACACAATGCAACTAACAAATTGCACTTTTGAATGGAAAAAATATCAATAATTTCCTTTGTATGTTGCTAGCTTAACTGAGCGCCATGCCAGCATCCAAAAACTGAAGTTTTTTTTAAACAGAATAAAGCTCAATTTACGCACAAATGGAAGGCCACGGTAAGCCGCAGAATTTAGACAATTTTGCTGCAGCGAGCCGCGAAATTTTGTGAACTGGCCCGAGGAATTTGGCAAAATTTACTGCAGAAAACTGTGGGCCATAACAATAATTTGATGAACGTAATATATACACGTGGAATATCAAAACCACATAACATCTGTCATAAGGCGCATGCATGTGAAGGAATACTGTAAGGAATGCTCTTTAATATTACAAGCCGATGCTGTACACAACATTACCTCAGGTACCTATAGCTCCACACATAACACAAGTTATATCAACAACACTCCCAGGCATCCTACTACTGTACAATTTGAAGAATATGTACATGATCCACTACACAGCCAAAAGCACGGACAAAAAATGACAACACTTTGACAGCAAAAAACGTAAACTAGACATGACCGTGAAATACTTGATAAATTACAGAAAGACTCAACAAAATAACATTGCAAATAGAACAATATACCGCAAAAGGTATGTTCACCAAACAATGAAAACAGTGATGTAAACCAAGCATAAATAACTAAATTACAAAAAAAACAATATTTAGCACAATAACAAAATCATTCGTATTAAAATCAATTATCCACTAAGAATGAAAATTCTGCACACAATAACAATTTCTAAATTCACTAAAATTTATATGCAATGTATGAGATAATGGTACAATTCACATCAAACATCAATCATAATTTACATGTAAGTAATGCAATTCCTGCAAAGAATGATAAATAATTAATAACTGAAACACAATTTAACGATTACACACCATAAATTACTTTAAAACACTCGGCTGACTCCTGAGTCAGTCAATTTTCCAGGTGACAATGACAAATATTCTCAGTGCAAGAAGTGCACAATTAACTTAGCATTGTGGCAACATGCTTGCAGTGAACAAGAAATCTACGCTAATGCTCACGAGATGCGTGAGAGCCTATAGCAATTTCTATTCGCAGGTAATCTTGGTCAATCTCCATCCATTTCATTGCAATTCACTCTTTTGCAGCCAAAAATTGCTTTAAAAAATCACTAAAAACCCCTATTTCTAGCGTTCAAGGCCAATCAAGGTCATCGATGTTGACCATCCTAAAAAGCTCGTCGCCAGTGCTTGTTATGTTAAGCAGCATGTCTGTGCCTACATGTATCTGCAACCATTTTCACGCTAGACAAGCCAACAGCGGATAAATAACCACTTTTTAGAGGGGTACCTCTCTTTGACACCTCCTTGAATCCAGAGGGTCTAGACTTAGATTGCTAAAATCCACATTCAATGCTGAAAATTTCATACACAGACTGTCTTGGTCTATCTCTAGCTATTTCGGTGCAATTCACTCTTGAATTGCATGTCGCAGCCCGAAATCGCGAAAAATTCACCAAAACCCCATATTTTTGGGGTTCAAGGTCATCAATGTCGACATTCCTAAGAAGCTCGTCGCCAGTGCTTGTTATGATAGACAGCATATCTGTGCCTGTCTACAACCATTTTCAAGTTAGATGAGCCAATAATGGTAAAGTAACGCCTTTTTAAGGGGGTGCTCCTCTTTCTCCCCTCGTTCATGGGGACCCTCTTCATCCAGTGGCATGAAATTTTGTCACAAAATACTAGAGACACTAAGCTATCATACAGTGAAAACCCGAAGTCTCTATCTCACAAGGTCTTGGAACAGTACTGGGACATGACAGACACCAAGACACCGAGACAGAATTACCATAGCTAATACGCGCTATAGGCTATGCTAGCTCTCGTGCGTAAAAACTAAAGCAAATTCAACTAAAACACTGACAAAAATGACACACAACTATAACTTAGGCAACAGAGCAGTCGGAACAACATCAGCTTAACGTTAATAAATATCCCTGTGCTGACGATGAAAGACCAGCATGCGAGGAATGTGCAAGCAATATCAAGTAAATGGAAATGTTATTAGTAAACACATGGGGAGGTCAAACAGTAGCTAACAGCACACAGCAGCATATTTGCTGTGACTTGTCATGTATCTTGTGTTGTTTTTTTTCCACCAGTCGATCGTCCAGTGCATCAGAAGGGTTGCCAACTGAAATTTTAGAATGCCAAATAAGTCAAATTTAGCATGTTAAAGAATGCTGGTTATAAGAATTTTAGTTTGGCAAGTTGGCACTTCTGGTATTGATCTTCAAATTTGGCCATGAAATATTTTGTAATCAATCTGGTGGAAATTTAGCAGTAATAATGATTAGCTAGTCATTTTGGTCCATTAAATACAATGCATTCGGTATTTTCGGTAAAAAAAAACAGTTGGCAACCCGATGCAGCGGCGAAGTTAACCAGTGAAAAAAAACAACGCAAGTGTACACCCAGCAGCCAGCATGCGTTGTAATTATGACTGTGTGGTCCAAGTGGTCAGTTAGATGCCGATGAGTCTTCGTTCTTGACAGCAGTGGACCACGGCTGACTTAGTGGACTGCAGTTCCGAGGACTTGGCATGCTCGATGCAGGCCGAAACCGCCGACAGCTACACCACACACACAATAGACATTAGACAGCAGATGCGTTCTTTTTCAAATATATGATTAATCCAGTCTGCTTAAATTCATTCGAAATCAACTCCGCACAAAAAGCTCCTTATTCCAAGTCACATCCAGATCTGCCTGGAGACGTCTGAGTAAAACATGACTGTGGAAGCGTTTTTACAAGTCTCCGTAACCCATGACCCATGCCCACGACGCCATGACAACAATTTTCTGCCGATTCTGGAAATGTCTGGGTCACTTTTCTTGCTTTCTCTTGACAGCTGTCAAGATTCCCTGATAAACCCAGTTTTCCATGCAAGTGGTGACCCTGTACATAAGTTTATGCCAATAAACGGCAACAGACAGAGAGAACTGTACCGATGTGCTCAAATAAATCAAGCATCGATGAAACCATTACATGATAATGACAAACAATCAGGGGTCAAAGTAAGGGGGAACACGAGGGCACTGTGTTCCCCCACCTCTTATTTTCAGTCTGTATAGTTCCCCCACCTCCGGTTACTAGTCTCTGTAGTTCCCTCACCTAAATGTGAAAGTTAAGTGTTAGTTGCATGCTGAAATCAGTCTGGTCTAAATGATCCACAAAGTTAGGTTATGTTACTTACAGCATACGTATGGATATTGCATAGCGTATGAGACAGCATTAAATCACTCGTCCCTAGTTGGGTGTGCCATGACTAAACCCACAAGTAAGTCAAAATGTTTTATAAAAAGTTACTTGCTTATAGAAAGTTATACCACCTGGCAAAGAATCTTCTTTTCCCCTCCCCTTTCCTTTCCCTTGCCCCATCTCTTCCCTTCCTGTCCCCTTAGAAGGTAGACCCTCTTCTTGAGCAACCCAGCACACAATGCACAATCCTTAGAATCATTTGCAAGGTCAATGGAAAAATTCAGAAATGAGAATAAAGCAGGGCTGGCCTTACGCATGTTCGAGGTGTTCGGTCAAACAGGGTTGCCAACTTTAGGGAGCGCCAATTTTGAACTCTAAAAAATCTGTATCAATCACCTTGCCAATGTAAATGAAGAAATGCTGCAACCAAATGTTTTTGCGAATGTACGTTAGTGAATGTAGCAAAATGTAACTGCGGCTGGGGCTCCGCCCCAGACCCCACTAGAAGAGCTCTCAACGCTCCCCAGACCACATAGCTGGTTTTAAGGGGGCCGCTTCACGGTGGAAGAAAGAGGGAGAAGGAAAAGAAGGAAAAGGGAAACAGAAGAGAAGAACAGGAAGGAAGGGAAATTATGGGGAAGGGATGGGTTGACTCTCATGCTCACAGTGGCGTAGACAGGGGGTCCAGATCCCCAATAACTGGGCACAAGTTTTTTGTTAAAAATAGATACCAGAGATTCAGAAAAATGGTTAAAACTCTGTTGCCGTCAGATCTGATATTTTAAGGCTATACCGGTATTGCACCAAATTCGATTTCAGCTGAGGCTCTGCTCCAGACCCCTCTAGGGGAGCACACAGCATTTCCCAGACCTTCTAGATGAAATTTATGGGTCCTACGTTTAAGGAGAGAAATGCCAGGAAAATGGTGATGGGAACGGAAACATTTCTATTTCTACACTGCCAGCTTAGGCCCATTATGTTTGGGAAATTTTCTTTCAGTAGGCCCCCTATGGTGTGCACCCCTCCACGATGTCGAAGCATTATAATTGACGCGCCATCCGTAGCAAGAAAGTTGCTAGCTAAGATTCTTGAATGCTCCGACTTCCAGCAATTAGATAAAAACACAACGACACAAAAACACAACTAAAAAAATACATCGACTGCGGTGAGTAACTCTCAGTAGAATTGGTGCCAACAGATGCAAGATTTTGAAGCTAAAATGCACCAAATTCGATTTCAGCTGGAGCTTCACCCCAAACCCCTTTGAGAGATTACAGCACTCCCCAGACCCTGTAGCTGAAGTTACAGGGCCTACTTCTAAGGGTAGAGGAGGAAAGGGAAAAGGGAAGGAGAGGAAAAATAAAGGGAGAAGGGAAGAGAAAGAGAATGGGAAAGGAAAAGAGAGGGAAGGGGAGGAGGGGACAGAGTAGAGAAATACAGTTCCCCACCTCCTCAATTCTACTTTGACCACTGCAAACAATAGCTCCAAAACTTCACACATGTACACACCGAGCTCTATTAGCGATTGCTGCTTTCTTTGAGACTCTGCCAGACGGTGGTCGTGGAAGACGCTCTGGGCTTGAAAATGGTTCAGTCTTCACCAGCACTGAACTGCCTGTGTCTGACACATCATCACGGTAACGACTGTGTGTCACGGCTGAAAGACACGCCTGCTGCTGATGCTGACCCACGTCTGATCCAGCTGCAGCATTTGACTGACATTGTACGTTTGGCAATAAAACATTAGTGATGTTGTCAGCAACTGGTGACAGCATGTGGCCAGTTCCAGGGTTTGGCACATTGCCGCATGATTGACGGCGTTCCACTGCAGTCTTTGACACAATCGCAAACTGCGACCTCGGGGCACCAGATGCACCGCGATCGACCATATCTATTGCCGGCATTCCGTTCCGCATTATCTCTTTCACTTCCTTGTCTGACCCTAACGAAACATCCAGACAGTCAGCAATTTTCTTGGCTACTGCCATTGGAACAACTTTTGATGTCTTGGCAATGTTGGGAAAGTCAGCACTGGGTCTGGTAAACGTTCGCTGGTATGAAGAGATGTTTGCACTCGAAATAATACCTGCCAGCTCAGCACTGGCCGAAGAAATCTTCTCTGAAACTTCACTTCGTTGTCCCACTTCACCAGGTCCATCGATCGCCTCAAACGACGGAAGTCTTGGGGATTCCCCATCAGCAGTTCCTCTAGGTTCTGAGCTGACATTCAGTGTGGCTAGTTTCTGGGCCATGGCCTCAGTTGATGGCATTGTAAACACTGCAGCTTCGACGTCACTTCCACTGTTAGCTTCTTCGCTACCGTCAGGCTCCTGTGCTGCCAGTGGTGCTGCTGGCATACAGTTGTCCCTCTCTAGATGCAGTCTTTCTGCCGGCTCTATGCTGATCTGACGCGGCCTACTTTCAACCATGTCACTCGAAAGACGTGCCGGCGAACTCGGGCTGCGTACACTAAACACCGGCCGGGGAAATGCATCTGCTGTGAGAGAACCATTGGCTGAAAGAACTCTCGTAACAACTGCTGGTACAGTGAACAGAGATAACTGCCAGCACAGACTGTCATTCTGCTGCTCACATGGCGGCTGCTCACCGGCCTTGTCTGTGGAGCTCAGTGTAGGTCGTGTCAGAGTGATGGGCCTTCTTGGTTTGTCAGCAGTATGACAGGCCGACGGAGATACATTACAAGTGCCATCGTCATCCATCTTCTTGTCAGGCACTCCTTCACTGCAGTCATCGTCAGCTTCGGAGCCCAGTGAGTAGAACTGGCTTGCTATTGTGTACGGTGCTGCTTTTGTGGCATGATCGTCAAGGTAGATGTTTGTAGTTGGTAAATCTTCAGCCTGAATGTTGCCGTGGCTCAATTCTTCCACTCCACCGAACGTGATGCCACCGGAAGCCACTGCATCAACACTCAGCTTCTTCACGTCGGCTTCTGCTGGCTGACTGGCAATGTCTTCCATTACATCTTTCCGACCGTAGCTTGGTCTTCGGCCGCGTTCCACTGACCGCGATAAACGTCCACGACTTGCTTCAGCATGTGCTACTGCAGAACCACCCTGATCATTACCATCAGTTCGACTGCTGCCAGCTTGCTGGTCTGTGAGCTCACATCGAACTGATCCGGAATGTGGAGGTTTTCTTGAGCACTGAACATCCAGGGTATAGTCATGGGTAGCAGCAGCGGGCACACTGCGACTGTGAGCGAAAGACCGACTTGGCGAACCCTCAACGACATTCTTAGTCTTAGCACCAGGAACGTCACATGCTGCGGAAGAACCGTCATCACGCACTGAGGGAGACGACTTGAGAATGTGCCTCAGCTGGAAGTCAAGCAGATGCAACTGTGGGTCAACAGACATGTTATCACCACGCTGAGTGGAAGCATTAGTTGCTACATCGGCCAGTTCCACGACTTCCTTCATGGCAGGCTTATCGGATGAGGCATCAAGCTGTTGACAAACTCCATCATCTGTGAGTCTGCTGAATGCAGCCTGCCACTGGCGTTTCACTGCAGCGTCAGTGGCAAAGTCAGCCACTACGCCAGCACTGTCATGTGCCACCGGCGCCACATCACAGTCAGTGGTGTTGGGTTTGTGCAGCGTCACTGGGCTCGGCGGAGCAGCGTCATTCGCAGCTTGGTTCTCGATCAGAATCGGAAAGTTCTTTACTTCGTTGGTACACACAACTTGCCTGCAGCAACATCAGCAAATTGCAGGCATTAATTACTACATCGTCTAACAAATTCATCCAATCACACAGACGGAAAAAAACAAGATAGGTCAATGTAATCAGATGGGGAGCTACACCAACATCCTCACAACTATGACGATTTGTGGCCTTGCTGACAACCAGTGGAAAACAGAAACCTTTCTGAAGAAAGCAGCAGCAATACGTCTAGAAATTAGTAAATAACAGAAACCGGTTGCCTATCGATTGGCACATCACGTTTATTATTGCCTGCATCAACATCACCCACAAAACTAATCTATCCACTAAGTCAATACCTACACTCACGAAAAACTACGTTCCATTTTTTACCTTGTGTTCATCTACTCTAATTTGTTGTAAAGTCTCTTGTGACTGCACATGTTTTGGTTTGTGTATTAGTGCAGCATCTGCTCTCACAACTTGGAATTTTCTTCCTTTCAACATTCAAAAAAGATTTCACCAGTGTGCTTTCGTTCATATGCCATTTTCATTGCCACTTTTCAAATATAACCTACCTCTCAAGTCATCTCAGTGCTCAACCCAACATGTCACACATTCTACACGTCAGATTCAGTAGGCCACTTGCAAACACTGAGCACTGTATAAATTTGCTTACTTACTTAAAGGTTGTAATTTTATGAACTGATGTAATTTATCGAAACACTGCCAACTAGCAATAAACAGCCGAGCAAAAAAAGCAAAGACTCAGGAGACATACTCAGCAGTGGTCGGTATTGCTGTAGTCGAAATCACGGCTCCCAGATCTAGTTCATTTCCCTTTTTCTCCTCCCAGTCAAATGGATCTGATTCCGACACCCCTTTACGCTGCTGACACTGCCACAGCAGACTCTGCAGCAGGGCATAGTCCGGCGTGTCATTGTAGTCCAGTGTCTAACATACATACATAGTAGTCTGACTTAGTTGGTAACGTTGTTGGTTTAATCAACAAAGTTAATCAACGCCGGAGCTGGTTAGTACTTGGATGGGTGACCATCAGCAGGAGGGTAAACCATCTCATTATGTAACCAGCCACCCAGGTCAACTCAACCTGGCCATCCCTCCATGGGCAAGTGCAATGATTACCAGCAAATGCACACCACATGATGCACTAGCCCCGTGTTCGTGGTCTAACAGTGTAAACTGGTGCCTGGCTAAGGAAACAAAGATCATCACCGCCATATGTGCCTACTGGCTCGGGAAGAACTTTACGTTTTTTTATGCGCGATAGCAGCTACTGCTTTCAGTGCGTCTTAGCCATCGCAATTCTGTCCGTCTGTCACACAGGTGGATCAGTCAAAAACGGTGCAAGCTAGGATCACTAAATTGTCGGCTGACTGGAAGACTCTAGTTTCAGGAACTGTAAGGCTTTTCCATAAATTCGAAGGGGGTCACCCCAAACGAGAGCGCTAAATGAGAGGGGGGTGGGCAAAATTTGCGATTTTTGGCCAATAAGTCACTGTATCTCAGTAACGGTGCGAGATAGGGCCTAGGTTACTATTAAACACCAACAGGAAGTTGTACACTGGCTCTTGATTGGCACCAAATTCAATGACCTTGAATGACCTCGAACGCCAAAATGGATTTTTTGGTTTTATGGTCTTTTTTGGCGATTTCGGGCTGCGACACGAGTCTATATCATTCACAAAGTGGTGCCACGCTACTATCATTATGCGATCCAGATAGAGAATTTGGTATTTGTATATTAACTTAGTGTGAACACCCCAATTTTCAGCTAAACTACTGAACCAGAACTGCTATAGGCTTTCGCGCATCTCGTGAGCATTAGCTCAAATTTCTTGTTACACATAGATATATACACACACTGTCACATAGATTACAGAATAAGTACGTCACGCATCAAGAGCTTCACACTCTCGACATGCCAGAGTAACATCTGCTGCAATAATAATAATAATAAATAAAATACTCAGCATCAGTGCAGGCCAGTTTATTTCAACAACATGATCAAATTCAACGGAGAATAAATCTGGATGCTTTCAGCTCCGTTCGTCTACAACCAATGCAGCTGTTGTCATGAGGACACAGACAAAGTGGATGTACGTTTTCTCCATCTGCAATCCAAAGATTTGGAACCAGATTTCTCCCAACATCAGGAATTAGGGCACATACACCGTGTTACACAAAAAACTAAGCTGTTGGATTGTTTATCATATCTTTGTCAAATTGTGACCGATTTTCAAAATTCTTTCACTGACAGACTTGGGAGTCTGTCAGTGAAAGAATTTTGAAAATCAGTCACATTATTTGGCAAAACATCATAAATTATACAATAGCTTCATTCTTTTTGGAAGATGGTGTAAAGTAGAGTACCTGTAAGTGAGTGTACACATGCCGGAACTCCGACGGCAGATGTCTCAGGAATTGCGTGTGGTCGTACTTCTCTTTGATGTTGCCCACCTGCTCCTTATCCTTCATCTTACGCCACGGCAGCTGACCAGTCACAAACTCAACCACCATGTAGAACAGAGACCACAGGTCATCATGACGACCCATCTCCTGAACCAACCAAAAGATAAACAATGTCAGCTGGTTGGTCGGTTGGTTAGTCGATCCGGCGGCGTCATAGGTTAAAGAAGTAGGTGGTGCAGCAAGTTCCCCACCGTGGTTAGCCACCTTGTCACGGTGGTGGGACTTCATGCACCAATGACCCAAAAGATTTCAAAAATCTGGAGGGCAGGAGCCAACTAAAAGCTGTCCAAACATGTGAGAGCAGATTTGCTACATGTTACCAGTGCTTTTGTGCTGGTTTCGGTTTCACAGCCGACTATTTACGGCTTCACAGCCATCCACGGCTTTATAGCTGTTACCAGTAACCTTATGGTTACATTCGGAGATGCGCATTAGGCCGAACTGATACGGCCTCAGCGCTGGGCAGGTGTAGCAGCCTGCCCACCCTGGAAGTAAGGTAAGGTGAGGTAAGGTGCAGCAAGTTTCAATTTTCTGATATACACTGCAAATTTCAGACAAAATTTAGACAGACATTTACCTATGATGGCTTCAGATCAACTGACCAGATGATGATAGAGTTGATCTATATAGCAATTTGTTATAGTTCAACTGAACAGTGTGGCTATGTGGCTAGTACCTTATTCCTGTGAGCATTGATAGATGCATAGCGAACTGTTCCGCGGAAACCAGCAGCAGCACGCGGTGCTCTTACTTCACCGCTCTGATTGACATACTGCCGTGCTAGGCCATAGTCCAGCATGTACACTTTCCGACAAGTGTTGCAGTGAATTCCCATCGAGAAATTTGACTGCACACCACATGCAGTACAGTACATATGATTGAACATTTATTTTACCACTCTAGGAGAGATACAAGCAATCATAACAACAAACAGACAACAAAAAAAGAAACAAAAATCAGATAGAGGTAGAAGAAAAATATTCGTAAGCAACAGACTTAATGCAATCGATTAAATGAATACACTGTGTAGTCAGTCAAATTCAAGTTCACATATAACTACCCGCTACAAATACTTCTAAATACACTGAGTAGAGTACAATTACGCACATGCATCAAAAACAGATAAAACATATGAGCAGTCACTCCAAGTTATCACAGACGTTCAACGTGTTTATGTGATCAGAGAAGTTAACATTTTTGAATGCAACAATGATTGGCAAATTGTCCGTTGTAAATGCTCAATCTGCAGCATCTTATGACCACTATTGCTAGCATTAACTCTTCTTGGTTTGTCTGCCATTATGTTGACCATTAGTGCCTCAGATTTGCTTGAAACTGATGGTGCTGTAAATTATGTGAGCTTCATTTTCTTTTTTTTGGTTTATCTCTGAGCACAGTGCTTAGCAGATTATTAATCTGCATCAACCAACACAGCTGCAGTTGAATAATCAGCACATTCTGACAGCAAGACACACCGTAAAACACACTTTTACTGGCACTCACTCACACAGAAAGTATACACATCAGTGATGCACCATGAAGAAAGTTTTAAGTTTCAACAGTATAAAAGGTAAAACTCCCGTAGTCAACAGGGCTCTCTCACAGCTCTGTGTCTGCAGGGGCAATGCTCATCTCCGTTTCAAGGCCCTGAGCCACCAGTGAGCCGAAGCTCAGCTACATGGGTGGTAGGCCAGACCTCTCCCATGTACTGCCGTTACCTTCCCAGCGATGAAGCCGGTACCAAATTATACTGCTTGGTGACAGAGGCACATGTGTGTGAACAACTTGTCTAAGGTCATTACCTGGCAGTGCACCGGGCGGGACCCGGAACCTGCAACCTCCAGGTTACAAGTTCGAGACGCTACCACTACACTACCAAGCCACATCAGAGAGGCATAATAAACGAAGTTCTAATTTTTAATATTAAAATAATCTGCAGTAGTGTGACAAATGATTCATTTGTACAGCCATGAATGAAATGAATGTCAGTGACAGTAAAACATTACTATGTTAGTCTCTCTTACATTAATTAATACAGTACTCCAACAACAATCTGAAATAATAAGCTGCGATACGTATGCAACAATAGTACAGCAGAAATGAGCAATGTACTGGTTTGATGTCTCGATGCAGAAAGCCCACAGAATGAATTGCTTCAATGGCCACCAGCAACTGTCTGCAGAGGCGAATAGTGGTGCTGACAGTGAAGCAACCTTTGGGCTGACTGCGGCGAAGTTCAGCAAGATTGCGACCCTGAAGGTCCATCACGACATAGTTGAACTTCTCATTACGACCACAGCTGATGAATCGGCAGACATGATCTTTACCTACAGTAGCAACAAAACACTAGTACTGCCAGCACTTTCAGTTATTTCTGTTTAACTAGTCTCCTCCACCAGATTTCTTCTTTATTATTAGGGTGGGGTAGATTAACGATTAATTAATTGATAGATAGCTGGCAAAGGCAATGGCAAACCTGAAGGCCTTGGACAAGATTTGGAAAAGTAAGGCGATCACTCTGGAAACAAAGCTCAGCATCCTGAAGACATGTGTGTTCAGTACAATGCTGTACGGTTGTGAAA
>Ga0209367_1006027_pt1 | contig 16788 bp, 10 predicted proteins | sample WorMetLIZISLAND2_FD_187412 | JGI IMG/M metagenome (GOLD analysis project Ga0209367, IMG submission 187412) | Marine gutless worms symbiont microbial communities from Max Planck institute for Marine Microbiology, Germany - Olavius geniculatus... ... | reverse complement strand
GACCATATTTCGGCCCCTAAGTGGTGCTGCGCCCCCAAATTTTTACACGCGCTAGAGAATCACCAATTCTTACTAGTGCACCCCCACCGGGGATGGGGGCCCCCTTACAACTTTTTTCAAAGGGGGGTCAAAAATTGCCTTAAAATGTAATAAATTAGCGCTTATAACTTTGGAGTTAGGGGGTGTAGTTCGACGAAACTTTGGCACTTGACGTGTCTCTATGTTGGGGTGTTAACGCAAGTACAAATTTTGGGGGCACTGCTCCCCTTAAAATTTGTGAGGGCAAAAAACGTTCAAAAATCGATGCGATTTACGACAACTTTCGAGTTTGAGCGCAAATATCTCTGGAACCGATGAAGATAACGACATAATCTAAACGGCGTTGACGAGAGCGATTCTTTCGGCGTTGAGCAAAAAAAATTTTGTGAAATTCCGTCCACTGCGAACCAAGTTATAAGTGCTAATGTTGACCTACCCTAAGTCGACAATGCGCGTTCGGCGTATGCCAATGCATTTGAGTTCGGGCCACGTGACTTTGATGCCGGGGAAATTCTCCCCCTTCCTCTTTACCCCTCTAATTTCCCCCAATCGGACTTAGGGCGCCGGGCGTACTCACGTTGGGCTTTGCCCCAAATTTCTAGTTAACTTTTTGTTTCACTTCTTTGAAGCTCCAGAAAACTGGCTATTTGTACCTGTGTGGAATTAGCAGCAGTATCACTGTCAGTTAATCCACAAGTTGATTTCTGTGCTGGTGTGCATAGGCTACAAAGCTGTTTACTGTTGATTCATTCAGTCAAACTGAACACATTTGTACACTGCCATAATGTTGTCCCCCTGTCTTCCGATAGGCAGCATTATGAGATTGATGACTGTCTGGAGGATAACAGGGAAGATTGTTAGAACTGTCATTACCTTTACATATGCGCATTTATAATTGACAGTTCTCACAGTTTTAGGCTTAGTTTCGATATTTTGCATTTTGTGTGTTTGGTTTTTACCAGCGATAGCAGAATGCTTTGTGTGTCTTAGCCATGGCCTGGGCATCTGTCTGTCTGTCGGTATTATCATGGCTTTTATTCCCATTTTTGCAGGAATACCACCATTATTGGGCGACTTCACTTTTTGACTTAGACTTTCGCTGAGACTTTCGCTGAGCCTAAAGTACCTACTTAGACCGAAGTTTGGACTCAGCGAAAAGTCTCAGTGATTCGCTGAGTCCATAAGTACCTACTTAGACCAAAGCTGAGCCGAACTAACCTGGCTAAAGTTGGTTCAATTTGCATGGAATAGATAGCTTTAGCCCTTAGAGCTTAACTTTCGCTGAGTCTGAATCCACTTCAACTTTTGACTTTAGCTGAGCGAAAACATGGCAACCATTTACAATTCTATGCGTTTGGATAGTTTAGTAAATTAAAGCCGTCTGGTACCAAAAATAAATGCCGTAATGAATATGCAATGACGTCAGATGTTACGTAATTACGTTATTTGTGTGCGCTGCGCAATTAAATAAGCAAGTCCAAGCGTAAATGGTTGATTAATTTCCTGTTAGGTTTACGTGTTTTTCCGCCATTTTTAATTGTTTGTCTAAGTCAGTAGACTTAGACCAAAGTTTAGTTGAACTGTGGTCTAAGTACAGACTTTAGCGCTTAGCTTTAGCTTTCGCTCAGCCAAAAGGCTCAGCGAAAGTCTAAGTCAAAAAGTGAAGTCACCCATTGTCGGTATTACCATCGTCCCCATTCCCCATGTCATTTTTTATTGATGGTTTTGAGTTTTGTGAAACTGACAGTCTCTCCACATGTATGTCTCTGTATCTCTCTGCCTATATGTGTTTCTGTGTATGAGTCTATGTGTCTGTCTGTTTGTGTACTTGTGTCTGGCTGGGTGTAGAATCTATGTGCTTGGGTCCGATGGCCCTGATGATGAGGATGTGGTAGTGATGCTGGCACGCCTAGAGACCATGCTCTACTTTGACCCATGTGACTCCGATTCCGATACTGTTAACATGTGTCGTCTTGGCTTCATGGTGCTGTACAAACTTGCTACACTTGTTCAGAACGTGAGTTTTCTGTTCGCTCGTTTATTATCACCTTTCACTCTTGTTGCTGGTTAGATCTAGTGTTTATGACATAGCGACCAAAAATGATGAGCTTTTGCAGCTATGTGACTTAAAACTCTTAAGAACTGCTTTTTTATGATCTTTGCAGTCACTTGTTGCTTTACCTTATTTTTGGGGTAACTATACGGACTGTTATACCTGCCCAATGCTTAGCCCATATCACTTCGGCTCATTGTGCATTCCAGATGTAACCAAGGTTATTATTGTAAACTTCTGTGAAGCCGTAGATGAACAGAGAAATAAACAGTTCGGTTACTCGGTTTTTTCTTTAACCAAATCAATCACAGGAACATCAACAGATTTTGATTACCGGTACAATTGTTCCCCTTGAGAAACAACCAGGAATCCATTCCTTGGTGTGACCCATAATACGATGTACACCTTTGCCACTCACTGTTGGAATCAGACGGTTAAGTTTAGAGCTCGAAACCACGTCCTTAAAGCCTTAACAGGTACAACATGAGGACGACAGAAGGAGACCGTTATTCTCACATATCAGGCTATTGGCAGATCTGTGACTGACTATGTCGCATAGTCAGCTGCACCAATATGCCCAGAATGAGGCTTTGCATATTGCAACAGGCTGTCACAAGATGGCACATTCAGGCCACTTACTCCAGGAGACTAAGATGCTTCCAGTCAAATCACATTCTGAATTACTGGCTAAACAATATTGGTTATCTTGTTTTCAGTCACACCATCCCGGCCACCATTTAACATCTCAGCCAGCCCCAGCTAGATATATGAAGGGCACGCTAAGTAAATTTGACAGGGACGTTGGACCACTTTGTGGTGGCGGCATCTCTGAAGTTGAGCAATACCGTTCTGCTTTACGCACTCTTCACAGCGAAGCAGTTGTAGATGCACAGTCGAACTTTGTACCAAACAGAGTCCTTGGAACTACTCTGCCTGAATTATTATCATTTGAATGCTTCGTTCGCACTACTCTCGCCCAATTACGTTCGGGTCACTGCCAGCTTCTCAACTCTTACAAGGCCCGGATCACTGGAGGCGTGACAGATGTTTGTCCGGACTGTGGAGTGGCACCACACTCCGTTAAACATTTGTTCCAGTGCCCTGCCTGCCCAACACAACTGACAACTCGAGACGTATGGCCCAGATGCGGTGGCCGATTTTCTCAAGCTCGACGACAGTCTGACGAAAGAGGGAAGCTGTGGGCTACAACAACAGCAACAACAACAGCTGTGAAGTTGAAATCAACATCAAAGCCGAAGAGTAACCAGTACATTGGACTCATAAAGTGTACTGTATCTGTTTAAACAGAGCTGGTCTACGCTTTGTCAAATTTTAGAAATCATATGCATCTTTGGAGCACTAACACGTTGAGTTGGCTGATGATGGTGTTAGTTGGTGTATGGTGATACCTATTTTTGCTTTTGGTTGATGGATGGCTTAAAGACCGCAGATCGCCACTGATCAGCTTGGATCACAGAAAATGCACAAGTTAGTGACCCGGCAGATTGGTCTATGGTACAGAGATCACATCAGATAGGCTACTGTGGTGCTTGAGACTGACCTGTGGCACTTGTTGGTCTGCGGTGATCTGCAGTGTTTAAGCCGACCCTTGGCCGAAACTGTTTTGAAGACCCATGTTACGAACGAATTTCTGTCTGCCAGCTAAATCGAATTTATGTTTATCTTTGGAGGGGAATGCTATGGAAACGATAGTGTGTGAACAGTGAAGTCAAACGAATATGGATCTGAAATGTTCTTTGGTGTTTATTTTAATAAAAGACATAGTGTTCATTTACATTTGAAATGATAATGTGTACGGTTCTGTGTGTATAGGACTCTGTGGTTGATTCTTATGTTCCATCATCGTCATTTTCGTCGTTATCTGCGGTGAAAATCGAGGATCGGCATCAGACCAGCTCGACTTCCACCATCACCACCAGACCATGTACTAGAGCTAAACGTTCTGCCTGTGAGTATGTACACTGTGTTTTCTCCGGGTAGTGCAGAAGCAGACGTTACGTGAGGTGGTTGCCATTTCTTTCCTAGAGATCGATAGTTGTAACCATCACCAATACTTGTTACGCCTATCCACGTAAGGATAATGGCTATAAAGTATAATTTAATAGTTAAGGACTGTTTAAGTCTGGTTGGCATGGTATGGCCTGTGGGATCGTGTACTCGTGAATGATTGTTCGTCTCAGTGCTGGTTTGGCTCAATGTACAGGGTGCAGCAATAAAAAAAATCCCCAACATTTTCGAATGTAACTTGACCAAAAATTATTAGACATTAATAATCTGTGGTGGAATTATTACTGAAACAACTTGTCATCAAATCGCCACTCATTTTTTCACCTCCCCCTATGTCTTCTTCTGCAGTCTCAAGGGAAATCAGACCAAACGAAATTTATGTGTTGAAATAGACAAAAAAGTGAAAAAAAACATCCCCGACATTATGGATCAAAACTGACGACAAACTATCAGAATTTAATAATTTTTTGCACAAATATTTTTCATGCGGCTGGCTATTAAATTACAGTTCAAGTTCTTACCTCACCCAACGTCTGCTTCTGCACTACCTGGGGAAAACAGACCATGCAAAATGCATGTTGAAATGAATGAAAAATCATCAATAAATTGCATCTATCCAGATGTTTAGTCCCAAACAGCCAGTTGATTACAAAGTTCGACTATCTTGCAGCGGTATGTTTACCTGATGATGTTTAAAAAGTGTTTATTAAATTCAAGAAGAGACCGGCGGAGTCTGGATTGGTCTGGAGCAGAACATTATCAATACTGCCATCAATGAATGGAGAAAGCATCTCTGTGCTTGTGTCTGCAGTTTAGCTGTGGGCAATTAAACAAGAAATCTGAGCTAATGCTCATGAGACGCACGAGAGCCTATAGCAGTTTCTGTTCACAGTTAATCTCAGTCTATCTAATACTTATTTTTGTGCATTTCACTTTTCTGCAGCCAAAAATCACAAAAAATCACTAAAACTCCTTTTTTGGAGTTCAAGGTCATTCAAGATCATCGATGTTGATACCATTAAAAAGCATGTATTTAGTGCTTGTTACGATAAGCAACATCCCTTTGCTTATCTGCAACCATTTTCACATTAGACAAGCCAATAGTGATAAAATAACCACTTTTTATGGGGGTACCCATATTTGACACCCACGTGCGCAGGCCTCCTCAAACATAAGAGATCAAGAGTTGGACTGCTAAAATCTACATTCGATGCCGAAAACTTCATATGCAGGTTGTCTGGGTTTATCTCTAACCATTTCTGCACAGTTCACTTTTGAAATGTGCCCAAAATTACGAAAAATGCACTAAAACTCTTTATTTTGAAGGTTCAAGGTCATTGATGTTGACATTCCTAAAAAGCTTGTCGCCAGTGCTTGTTATGATAAGCAGCCTAGCTGCAACCATTTTCACATTAGACGAGCCAATAGCAGTAAAATAATTTTTAAGGGGGTCTCCTTTTTACCCTTTTGTTCAAAGGGAACTCTCTTACCCAGTAGCATTAAATTTGGTCACGAAATACTAGAGACTAGGGTCTCCGATCTGGGCTCCGATCGGTACCAGGATGTGACAGACAGGACAGACGGACTGACAGACAACATGAAATTATTATAGCTAATATGTGCTATAGCTAGCTAGCTATGCTAGCTCTTACACATAAAAATGGACAACTGGATGAGATGTCAGCCAGAGTGTCAGAAATGCAAACAAAATATGTTTTTGTGCATTATTTTGATTAAGTGTCAGTACCACTTTGGATAAAAATGTGATATTGCGTTGGTTCTGCTTTCTCCGGGTAGTGCAGAAACAGATGTTGGGTGAGGTGGGAAATTGAATAGTCATTTGATGGTTAGTTGGAATATTTGCATTGAAAATTATTACAATCTGATAATTTTCATTTAAGTTACAATCAAAATTGTCGGGGGTGTTTTTTATTGCTGCACTCTGTAATATAGCTGTGATATGGACATTGTCAGTATATGGCCACATCGTAATGATAGCTGTCGTTTTGCGTGTAATTGTGGATGGTTGCTGATTGTGTCAGTTGAGGCTGTTCCTGCTGTGATGAGTGGTAAAGGCAAGGGCAAACAGCCTGCCAAGCGTATGAAGCACACACCACCCAGCGAGCTTGTGACTTCTGCTCATCTGTCACAGGTTTCTAATACAAGTTCACTTTTGTTTCTCCAGATTCTGCATGCTACTTAATCCCATCCTTTCTGCTTCAACCATGTATGGCACTGAATGGCCTATTTTGTGCTGATGTGCCGTTAAGAAACTACTCACTCACTCACTCATCCTTTCTGCTCTACCCAGCCACTTCTGAGATTGTAAAGCACTTCTGGTCATGAGTCGGACTCATGTAAGAAGTGCTATTGCAAGTACAGGACCTTTCACCTTCCACCATGCAGCTGCATATGCAAGTTTAAACGTTTAGGGGTTTTAAAGGGGGGGCCTTGGAGATGTAGCAAGCTAAGATTGCCTTGGCAGACACCTGCTCTTGCGTCTGTGTTTGTTGTGACAATTCTATTCCTGTTCATCGTTGTGAGTTTAATCGTTTATTCGTGCGTCGTTTTTGTTTCACAATATGTCCGCTGTTTTTGGACAAATTTTTCTTCGATTGAATTAATTTAATTTTTAGTCAAACAGCTTTTCCTGACATCGGCTTTTTGGTCAAGTCCTGATTTTTGCCTACTTTCTTGACATTTGGTGTACCTAGTGTATAATCAGGTCATGTTAGTCTCTGCACTTAGCGGGATAAGAAATGAATGGTAGCTTATGAGCTATAATAATATGGTGAAGACTTAATGTGGCTGATTGGGGCTGTGGTATGCCTGCTGGCTGTGCCATGGGTCCAGTTGTTCACTGGTGCAGTCAATGGGTGGTCACATTACTGAACCACAGTATCATTATCTCATGCCAATACTTATGAAATTGTGAAGTGCTTCTGGTTACAAGAGTCCGGTAATGATAGTGACGTGTCCATTGTTTAGCTGTGACGGCGACGTAGTGCACTGTATTAAGTGTCGCAGTTACCTTTACCTGTACAAACAGTCATGCACAACGCCATTTATCCTGTTAAAATGCGTTTGTGCTGAAGTATTTTCAGAAGTTATTATGTGTGCCGTGTAGAGCCAGATAGCACATGCCATGCTGTACACGGTTCGCGTGTTGACTGGAGCCGCCAAACTGATGGGCTCGGATTTCAAGTTCCAGAAGCTGCTGATTGGGTATTGTCTGCAATCACTGGAGCAGTCCCGGCATCGTCTGTATGCGAGTTCAAGTGCTGGTGCTGGCGATGATGGCGATGCTGGTATAACAGATCGTGAACAGTCCTGGTTGCTGAGCCTGGAGACGTGTATTGTCGACTACGTGTCCAGCTGTGATGGCAACGTTGTACAAGACGCCGTCGCAACATACGTCAGCGTGCTGTCTTCAACTACCACCCAGCAGTTCTACGCTGCAGAGTATCCACTGGTGTTACTGGAGTTGCTGTGCCTTCTAATCACCAAGACAGACCGACTGAAGGCGGTGCACGGTCGTCAGCTGGTGCACATCTGCGTGGATGTTTTGCTTAACATCGGTGCATGCATGGACAAGTTGACTCAGCCAGGTTTGTAGTCACTGACTCAGTAAATGAAAAATTTATCGATGTTTTTATTTTTGGTTTGTGCCATGTATGACTGTTTGGTCTACTGGTATTGTGTTAATTAATAACTAAATAATTTCTGTAATGTATAAATTTAGAAATTAAAGTCTTGTTCTTCTCTACAATGTTTGGAAGACTTTTCGCGGAATTTTTTTCACGGGAATTTACTGCTTTTTTCAGACATTTTCCGACAGATTTTGGTGGACAGTTCTAGTGAGCAGTGGCCATTGTGGTGTTGTACTGATGCAGTCTCGTCAGTCTCGTCATCACGGAAGCTGACGGAGTTTGTTTTGAAGAAACTTCATAGTATCAGCGATACGTTTTTCTCACTTGTTGGCTATGACGTCATCAAAGGACTCTCAGATGATGTCAACCTGGTGCTCACGGTAGTGTACTATTCACCTTCTACCCTGTGTCCGGAAAAAAGTAACCCCGTAGACATTGTACAATAGAAATGTCAAATCTGAGTGAATTTTAACAAAATTTTATATGCATAATCTCCAATAAATTGCTGAAATGATTACCAAATTTTGTTGGAAAATATTTTTTCTTGGTGGTGTTATTAATTGTTGAATATCAATAACAAAATGTCCTCGTTGTTGCAAATTGCTGTTTTAGCCAGCTGAACTGTTCGTAATCTGTCTTAGAACAAACTCAGCCACAGCTTGAATCAGTAGCCAATAAACAGAATTACAACTTTTATTTGCTGATTTGTCAACTTTTTAACAATCACTGCTGCCTTTTTCCGTTTGCCACCGGATGTTGCTATGCCAGTCATTTCCTGGAGGTTTTTGACGTCCGATGACTTTGACATTTGACATTTTGAGCTGAAAATTGACACACACACTGGTTACTCCTGTTCTGCAGAATGTTTGAGCCAGTTTTGGTTTTCCCACACACTTTATCAGGTAGGAACTGAAACGAGACAAACGGATTTCCACGACCTGTATTGCAATTTGTTAGGACATGGAACAATAAATATATAATCAAAATGTGATATACAGGGTGCGGCAAAAAAAAGTAGCCCCCTAAAGTTTTTCGCTGTTTTCTCAGCGACCGCTTGGAATTTTAATTTGGAATTTTACACGTTTATTTCCTGAAACCTGTTACGTCTAACGGCTAAATAAAATTTGATTCTGTTAAAAAATGACAAAGTTATAGACTTTTTAACATGACTGCCTACCGATTTTTTGGCATTCAAAAATGTTCATGCTAAAAATGCTATTTAATTTTCAAAAACTGGTTACATGTTACTGCCGATGACATCACAGTGACGTTTTGACAAACAGCAATTTATATTGTTTATAAATTATCATTAAATTATCCTTCCTTTAAAGCAATCGCCGGCTGCCCACTGGATTCATCTCCCAGCAGGACGGCGCGTCAGCACACACGTAGCACCAACGCAGCGCAGCGCACAGAACTGGCTGCAGACCAATTGTCCAGATTTCATCACCAAATACCACTGGCTTCCAAATTCGCCAGATATGAACCCAATGGACTATCATGTGTGGGATGCAATGTTGGAAGCTTACCGCAAGCTTAAAACAAAGCCAAAGACAATCGCTGAACTCAAGCAAGCGTTTCAGGTTATCTGGGGCAACCTGCTACAGGGACCGATCGACAAATCTGTGAAAGACTTCTCAAAGCGACTGAAGGCTTGTGTTGGAGCTGGCGGTGGACACTTCGAACATTCAGAGTGACAATGCAATTTTGGCATTTGATCATTAGTTAACTGTGTTGTTTCAACGATGTTATTAAATTGGCGTTGATGCCAGAATATTTTTGAATGCTGAAAAATCGGTAGGCGGTCATGTTAAAAAGTCTATAACTTTGTCATTTTTTAACAGAATCAAATTTTATTTAGCATTTACATGTAGCAGGTTTTAGCAAATAAATTGTAAAATTTTAAATTAAAATTCCAAGCGGTTGCTGAGAAAACAGCAAAATACTTTAGGGGGCTACTTTTTTTGCCGAACCCTGTATATCACTACATTGTGTCTCAAAAAAAGTATCCACAACATTTTTGACTGTAACTTGAAAACCAATTATCAGATTTTAATAATTTTTGGTACAAATATTCCTGACAAAACTTGCCATCAAAAACCGTTCAGTTTTCAACCTCACCCGGTGTATGCTTTTGCACTACCTAGGGAAAGCAGATGAAACGAAATATGTGTTAAAATAAAAGAAAACACAAAAAAAACATCTCCAACATTATCGATCATGCCTTGAATAAAAATTAGCAGATTTGATAATGTTTGGCAGAAATATTTCGAACACAACTGGCTATTAAGTAAATGTTTTAGTTTCCAACCTCACCCAACGTCTGCTTTTGCACTACCCGGGAAAAGCAGAGCAAGCATAATACGTGTTAAAATGAATGAAAAAACGTCAATAAATTTCATCTGTCCTAATTTGTTCGCAGGTCTTGCAGCAGTGTGTTTACCAGGTGAAGTTTAGGAATGTTTGCAAAGTCTAGAAGCGACTGGTAGACTAATCCAGGTCTGGAGCAGAACATTATTGATACTGCTGTCAATGAATGAAAATAGCGTCTCCTTGCCTGTGTTTGCATAGTGAGCTAACACTTTAAGCAGTTTTACTGCAGCCAGTTGAAAAATGGACAGCTGAATGAAATGTTAGCCACAGTGTCAGAAATGTGAACAAAATGTGTTTTTATGTTTTACGTTAATTAAGCAATCACATCGCATTAGATAAAAACTAGAAATTTGGGGCAAAGCCCAACGTGAGTCCGCACAGCGCCCTAAGTCCGATTTGGGAAAATTAGGGGAGGGGGGTAAAGAGAGGGGGTGAGAATTTCCCCTGCATCAAAGTCACGTGGCTCGAACTCAAATGCATTGGCATACGCCGAACGCACATTGTCGACTTAGGGTAGGTCAGCATTAGCACTTATAACTTGGTTCGCGGTGAACGGGATTTCACAAAATTTTTTTTGTTCAACGCCGAAAGAATCGCTCTCGTCAACGCCGTTTAGATTATGTCGTTATCTTCATCGGTTCCAGAGATATTTGCGCTCAAACTCAAAAGTTGTCGTAAATTGCACCGATTTTTGAACGTTTTTTGCCCTCCCAAATTTTAAGCGGGGCGGTGCCCCCAAAATTTGTACTTGCGTTAACACCCCAACATAGAAACACGTCAAGTGCCAAAGTTTCGTCGGGCTACACTCCCTAACTCCGAAGTTATAAGCGCTAATTTATTACATTTTAAGGCAATTTTTGACCCCCCTTTGAAAAAAGTTGTAAGGGGGCCGCCGTCCACGCTGGGGGGTGCGCTAGTAAGACTTGGTCATTCTGTAGTGCGTGTAAAAATTTGGGGGCGCAGCACCCCCTAGGGGCCGAAATATGGTCTTGCGAAAAATGCGCTTTGGGTGGGTACGATTCAACATCGAGATCTCCAAGGTCACTTGACCAAACTTCACCGGACTTGTTTTAACTAACGCAGGAGGAATCGCGGTAGACGGAATAAAAATCCAATTTTGAAAATCTTCATTCGTTTTGGAGATATTCGCCGCCGAACTTCGAAGTCGTCTGAAATCTGGCCAAATTTTGCATGTTTTTGGCCCCTGAAATTTTTTCGGGGTGTGCCCCCCAAAATTTTGGACAGGCATTATAAAATTCGGCTTAGTACTGACCACCGTGCAAAATTTCGTGCCGGTCGGCCCACGCATCTCGGAGATCTCGCAAGTGGAGAAAAAAATAAAAAATAAATAAAACATCTGGGCTAAAACATAAGTCCGCTCCGCAAGCTATCGCTTCCGGGCGGACTAAAAAGTGATATTTCGCTGGTTATGCTCTCCCCAGGTAGTGCAGAAACAAACGTTGGGTGAGATGGGAAACTGAATTGTCATTTGATGGCATGTTGTGTCGGAGATATTTGTACCAAAAATTATCAAAAGCCGATAATTGATTTTCATGTTACAGTTGAAAATGTCTGGGATACTTTTTTGAGACACAGTCTATATAATGGTTATGTTTTTTTTCGATTTCCGGAAAGGTTAGGTGATTTGTTGCAGTTGTAATGTGGACCTTTCTGGAACGGTCGTAAAAAAAGAATGCAAGAAATTAGAGATAGGTGTAGCCACGCCCACAAGTCAAATTGCCTATAGCAACTAGGGATGTGATGAAGTTCGTATTCGCATTCGACAACATGCGAATATTTGGCAATTTTACAGCTATTCGATGTTCGACGAATAGTTAGGGGAGTTTCTGGCGAATACGAATATTTTATTTTATTTTATTCAACTTGATTGAAGTTTATTGAATTTTAAATAAGAAATACTGACAATGAAGAGAACACAGCACTCTGGATGTTTCATTTTCTTAATTGAAGTGGATTGGCTGAACTTTGCCTTAGATACCGGTGCTGATTTTCACTGACTGAACACTGAACAACTATACCTGGATGTTTTGCTTTATTCAAATACTGAATAGAGAAGTATAGAGAAGTTTTCTTGAGGCTGAATAAGTATTCGCATTTACATTCGTTATTCGACGAATAGTAAAGTTAATATTCGCATTCGACGAATGCGAATATTTTTTCGCTTCGTCACATCCCTAATAGCAACTAAACAACAGTAAACAAGTGCTTTATGCCCAACAAAATAATCCTCCACAAACAAAAGTGGTGGCTAACAAGCCAATAAATGCACACACCTGTGCGATTATCTTTATGCACAGTAAAATGCGCAAAACATAATACCATAATCTGGCACCAAACAGTCAAACTTAGTCAATTTGTAAACAGTCATGTTTGATTGGCTGATGTGGTGTGATGCAACTCGCTCCTCCCATGCTGCACCAGCTTTGCACACTTGTAACCCAGAACGTTTTTGGATCGACTCGAGCTTTTCCAGAACGATTAAAAAACGCGAAACAGTCGTTCCGGAAACGATAAAAAACGACTTGGAGCAGCCCAAACCTGCCCAGGGCTGCCCAGACCTTGAAAAAACATAACCAGTGATGTAATGTAATTGTAATGTATGGTGAATGTTTAATGGTTTGTCTGCTGCTATGTGAATAGGTTCTGAACAAGCTTCGTGCAGAATATTCATCGACGCAGAGTTTGGTGGGCTCATCAGTGTTGCAGATGATTACCAAAGACCTTCGTACTCATGCGTCGAGGTTTGATGAATGCATCCCAGTCACCGAGGCAGTGCTGCAGTTTGCTGTATGCACGTACTATCAGTGTAAGCGAGGCACCAGCACCATCTTGCCTTTGTACATCGGCTCACGTTTGCCATCTGGTAGGGAGGAGCAGATCGCACAGCCACCTGCACGGGAGTTCATCTTCAGTCTGGCAAAGAAGCTGGGTGTCTCAAGTCTGCGCATCTTCACTGGGAGCTGGCAGACCTTCATGACCTGTAGTGAGCTGCAGCAGCTAATCCTCAGTGTGGCACCGCCGCCAGCAGAAGATGATGGCAGCAGCAGCAGCAGCAACGGGTCGACGAAAGCCAATCCGGCTCCAGAGCTGAGAAAAATCATCAACGAGTTCTACGAGTCACCTTCCCACCATGATGAGGACTCGTGTTTGCTGCTGACGAAGTATTTCCATCCGGGTGACAAGCAGTACGCAAAGATAGCGTCGACGATCCTGAGGAATGCGTTGCATTACAGTGCTGCAGCTTTGTTTGAGCTGGCCCAACTGCAGGCGGCAAACCGTGGTGCAAGTCACAATGCGGTCATGGATGATGACATATTTGCCATTGTCAGCACGGCGCTCGAGCAACTCGGCCGCTTAACACCATCACCAAAGATCCTGGACTACGTCGACTGGGTGTTCACGATGTGTACAAACGGCAGTCGCCGTGAGCCAGCACGCTTACCGTTCTACGCAAAGTTCATCAGCCTTATCTGTAAGGATGCCCCAGTGCGCATACATCTAACCGGCATCATTCTGCGTGTCCTGCAGCGTGTTGACGCCTCCCATGCGTCACTGAAAAAACACTCAACGACGTCGGAGCTCGGCTTGGCACTGATTGCTGGCTACCGGGGACACTTTGAGAAGGGGTTCTGGGCATGTAGCCATACGTCGTATGCGGGGATGATTACTGAGATGCAGAGGGCTGAGCTGGAATGTCGACACTACGTCAAGGATGGCCAGGCCTTGTTCCAATCAGAAGTCGTCGACAACTTGCGACGTCAATATCGGAGCAAGAAGAAGCTCATGAAACTTCTGGATGCTAGCTTTCCACCAGCTGCTACAAAGAACTCTACCTCGACTTAGCTCAACAACGAGACTATCACTGTTCTATGTTGCATCATGTTTGCGTCAGTTTGTGTTTTGTTCATTACAGACTGTGATCTGATTCGTTTATTACTGACGTTAAGTCACAGCACTTGTTAATTGTGTGCATTTGCTGCACGTTTTGAAATCTGTTTAATGTCACTGCAGTGTGCACGTGTTTGCAGTTTAATAATGTTATTTTCATTGTCTTTTAGCCAGGTTTCGGCACACATTAAAAATAGCTGTGGCCATAGATTATATGGAAAACGAGGGCGAGTCTGAGAGATGGAACTGCCATTGGGTCATGTATCTGATAAACAAAATCCCTCAAAAGATTAAGATTTTCACTTCTTTGAAGATGTTGCAAAGTTAAAGTGGTTTCTTGAAATGATTATATCAATTTTCAGTGAAAAAAATTTGATTGTTTTGTTTTAAGAAAAAGAAGAAGAAGAAGATTTTGCATAGGCACTAGGCAGAGCCCCATTGCGCTGTAGCTCATCCCCTTCGTGGCACTTTGAGCCAGTGAGGGCGGAGCCCAATTAAGCCAGCATACAGCCCAAGTCTCAAATTAACAGCCAGCACCTTTAATTGACAGGGTCAATATACTTGCAGTCCTGGCCACAGGGCCTGCTGTTACGCAGAACTCGCCTTTATTTCCTTAGCAATGACTGTAACCACCGCCAGTACTCATTTTACCATCCCATGGAGGGTAGAAGGCTGAGTCGACCTAGTTGGCTTGGCTTCGTACCGTGGACAGTCACCCATCCAAGTACTAATCGGGCCCGCCGTAGAGTAACTTCGTTTTATCTGAAACGCATTACCAACTGTTTTAAACTGTGTTTTAATTTACAATTTTTCAGCCCAGTACAAAAAAAATGCTAGATGATCAAATGTCAGTATACTATGCCTAAAAATTGTTGAGTGAATGACCTGTAGGTATCTGGAAAATTCACGATTTAAGATATGACATTCAACATGATTTGTATTGTCAGTTGCACATCAGATGAAAAACCCAAACAAGCAAAAAAGTGCACTTTTTGAGATTTTGAAGGTTTTTTAAACTGATAGCCAAGGTTTGTTAAACCAGTTTTTCAGTCCTTGTTTTTGTGCATGTTCCTGGTGTTATTTCTGACATTACATTTGTGATGAGTCACAGTGTTAATTGTATGCATATCAGGGCTCCTACAGGCAAGGATGTGCACAAGCCCCGAGACCCATGTCTCCGAAACCGAGACGTTCAAAATTTTGACGGAGACGAGACATTGCAGCTTTCGAGACGCTGGCCGAGACCTCGAAGCTCCCGAGAGTCACGGGAGCTTTAGCGTCTTGCTGAGATGTTTTCCGTGACATATGGTGAAACATATTGACAATGAAAAATAAATTATACAGATTAATTAACTCGCACCGTGGTAAGCCCTTTCTATTTCTGATATTGTTGGTTATGCACTTTATTTTGACAATTATCACTGAATAATTAACGGCTTGTACCGTAAAGAATTGCAACTGCAGTGCTGTGGTCATGAGCCATTATGTTTATCGCAATTTGCAAGCAACTGAAATTAGTAAACTACAGCTGATTATAGCCTTATACATCATCTACATTTGGCTGGTGGTGTTCATTCTGACATCATACACTTTATCTTCATTGCGACTAGGTTATTTTATGATGAAAAAAGACTGACATGAAATAATTCTGCTTTATGATAAATTAGATGAAAGAATGAAAACACTGTAAACGAGACCGAGACGTTGAGGATTTTGTCCGAGGCGAGACGTTAGTACATCTCGAGACCGAGATGTCTCAACCGAGACTACATTTTTGCCTACAGGTCAGGGAAAACTGGAAAAACTCCGGGAATTTGTGTGGTCATGGAAAGGTCAAGGAAAAATATTATTTTTGAAAAGTCAGTGAAAATGATCTTGGATCATGCACACTGTGATTTTTTGCATCTCCAAATATTAAAAAGCCATGCTAAAAAGTAGGCAAATTTGCAGCTTCGATTGAACGTCCAAAAGCTAGAAATGTTTCAGCTTTTGGGGGCCTTTGTCATTTGCATACTGCTCCATTAATGCTGTTTCATTATTTTAAGATAAAGTGTACCATTTCTGACGTTTGTGCAATTGGTTTATTGTTTCAATAAGTTCAGGGAAATTGTCATTCCTTGTTGATCGGACCTGAGTGTTACTGCAGGCATGTTAAGCAGCCGGCTGTCCCTGTTAAAACCTTTTGCATTGCTGCTGCAAGGACTTTGTTGCAGGTCAGATAACATCAAATCTGGTTGGAAATGTCAGTTTTGCACAACATGTAAGTACATTACATATGGGATCACAAATGACGAAGCTGTAAGCCTAACTGGGATCTGGGGAGTACAAATTTCTTAATCACGGATCCTGAGATTGAGAATTCAATTTCGGGATTGCAATCACTAGAAATGTCTTTGCCAAAATCTAGCAAGGGCTCTCGTGTGCATGAAATGTTTCATTAGACAGAATTGTGATTTAATCATTTGACACTCGAAACATGCTAACAAAATTTTTTAAATCCAAGAAATGGGGAGCTGCCAATCTCGGGATTTGGCTTTGGCGAAAACTGCTGGGATAATTCTGGATCCCAGGATTGAAATCACAGGCTCAATGGTAGTTCAAGCCCTGTGTTAACGGCGACTTCTCTTTCTTATGGGAAAGCCAAAAGTTCGACCCCCCACAGAATCAAAACCCCTGACCCGATTGAGATAAAATTTGGCAGGGTTGATTACGTCGGCGAGGGGACCCGTCATGCAA
>Ga0209367_1006026_pt1 | contig 16788 bp, 10 predicted proteins | sample WorMetLIZISLAND2_FD_187412 | JGI IMG/M metagenome (GOLD analysis project Ga0209367, IMG submission 187412) | Marine gutless worms symbiont microbial communities from Max Planck institute for Marine Microbiology, Germany - Olavius geniculatus... ... | reverse complement strand
CAACCGTTGGAATAGTTTGACAGAAGAAGAGATTGGTGTGTCATCAGTGAATGCTTTCAAGAGTTGTCTAGAGAAAAGAAGAAACCGTCAGATGGACTTCTTTAAAGACATATAGTCTACAAGTCCTGAAGGCTGCACGATTCCGGATCAGGATGATAAACTGGATGAACATATTGGATATCAAGGCTAGGTGCAGCCGCACCTGGTGAGTAACCTGGTGAGTATGTGCTTGCAATGCGCTCTCCACGTCACCTCTGTTTACTTCAAGCGTCTATCGACCGAGAACGAAGCTGACACCGATCGTACTGGATTTTAGTTGTTTTAATTGCAGTTGAATGCGACTACAAACCCCAAACCTAACCCTAAAACTAACCCTAATTCTACACCTAAGTCTAAAGATCTTAACATGATTGTTCCCGGTTTTTAGATGCCCGCGTGTTTACTTCCGATGGTGAAGAATAGTTAACGTGTTGCCTTAGTTACCAAATAAATACCGATAAGTTACCCTAAAACTAACCCTAATTCTACACCTAAGTCTGAAGATCTAAACGTGGTCCTTCTCGGTTTTTAGATGCCCACGTGTTTACTTCCGATGTGAATATGTTTGAAGTTACGTTACGTTATCTTAGCAGAAGTTTACGACTGGCATGACAGTCTAGTACGATGTTTATGTTGATTTTGTGTGAAGTTATGTTGAAGTTGTTGAAAGTCTGTCTCACTGTTACAAAAAGTTGATTGTTTCCACCGCTCAAACGAAACCTCTGACGACAAACGTTTTAAATGATTACTGATTGGTGTGATTACTACACTTGTTTTGCCGGTAATCTTGCCATAATATCAATCAGAAATTGTATTCCTTTACCCAAAACACCAGCGCCCCCTTGCGAATGTTTTTATATCATTTCCATACTTTCCATACACAATCAGTAATATGGATGACAAAAACGTGTTTTACACAATGAAAGCGTACTGAAAAAGTTACAAAATAGCAGAATGACAGTTTACGACATTAATTCAAAAAAGGAAAAACGTCACATTATCCGGGTCAGATTCGAACCCGCAAACACCAAAACACGAGTCAGTGGCTTAAACCACTGAACTATGGATTTAATCCATTACCATTAGCTGCAGCCTGTATGTAACACAATCTGTTATGTCACGTGACCGCTTGACCAATAACAAGTGACTGCCGGGAGTGGATCACTGCTGCTCCGGTCTCGGTTACCGAGATGGAATACATTACCTAATTTTAAAGTCACTGTATGTAATTGTGGCAGTTGTATGCAGCCTGTGGGCTTGCAGGTAGCATTTAATAACATCATGTATTAGCTGCAGCGGCAGTCTTTGCACTATATACGTGTGTTTGTTGCAGATGTCATCGGAATGGAAGGAGACAGCTGTTGTCACTGTAGGCGTGGTGCTAGTGTTCAACCAGACTTCTGTATCATGGATCACTGGTAATAGTGATCATATCATCACTGGATTCTTGGTAGTCTTGCAGTTTAGTGCCTGGTCTAAGAAGTTAGCTAGTTATACCAGGACATGGGTAATAGCTGAATAAGCATGTGATAAGTAAGGGTTAGTATTAGTATGGTATTCGTGTTTCTTTTGTGGGTACTTATTTAATTATAGAGTTGTAGTTAAAAGTAGATTTATACAGCACTATAAAACCCAAAATAAGAAATAGAGGTACTTGCTAGTTGCTACATTACAGTTGCTTTTTCATACCACAAATTTCTTTGTTACATTTTTTTACACATGACAGCATGTAATGCTTCGCACATCTTAGCTATATGGCCTAGGCGTCTGTCTGTCCATTCGTCTGTCTGCATTTCGAGCGATGGCCATTGTTGTCAACGAAGCGTTGTTGCTATTAATAGGCTATCAAGGAAATGCTGTAGTCATGTGATCGAAATTAGCCAATGGCAGGCGTTGTTACAATTAAGTATGCCACTTAGCTAAGTGATGTTCGGATTGTGTTGGTGCAACGCAATCGATTTAAGTGGCCGGTTAAGCACTAATTAAATTTAAGCGGTGCTTAACTAAGTATGTACTTAAAATTGGTTGGTGCAACCAGCCCTTAGTAATCTTAATAGGATAATTGTCATCACTGTCAGTGGTATTAGCTGTCATGGTTCTTAATCTATGAGCTACACAAAATTTGTGTACCTTCTGGAGGGGGTGGGGTTGATGCCACTATGTTTGTTTGAGAGACCTATGTCCCTAATGACAGAAAAACTTTGAAGCCAAGCTGGGATGCCCAGCTAAATGTTAGAAAATTGCACTTAAAAGTTCTACACGTTAAACAAAATCAGATTGGCTTCATTTCACAGCTGAAGGTTTAGTTAAAATTTGTAGTATTAAAAGCAGTGATATTGTAAAGTATGGGGTGGCAAAAAAACTGTGTAAAGCCGTATTTATCAACTCGTACATGTAAAGTAAGTCAATTGCGCAAATAGCATGGACAATGAAAAATGTTATAACGTCTGAAGCGTTCAGAATAACTAAGCAAACATAAAGTCATTCTGTGGCATAAGAACATCTCATTGATACACACTGGAAATATGACGAGTCACCATAGGTCAAAATGTCAATGATTTCACACTAAACGTCAGATCCGTCATCATTATTGCAGTCGTCGTCGTCCATGACATCCCTGTCTTCAGATTTTTTCTCCTCGTATTTCTGGTTGGTACTGGTTGTCAACTTGCACAATTACGTGCACTTCAGTTTATTTTGAATGGAGGAGCAAGTTTCTGCTGTTTTGTGCAAGTGCAGGAAAGAACTTCTATCACAATTTCTAAGGCAGGTGCCGCAGTACTCTATTCAGTGGGAACTTCCCCGTTTTCAAGACTCCAACGATTTCCAACAGGAGAGGGAATTGGAGAAAATGCTTCTAAACGTCTCTTCTAAATTGCACATTTATAATTGGCCCTCTTGCTGTAATTCAGCAGGCGTCAGAGACCGACTGTCTGGCTTCAGAGACTGACCATGTGGCACCAAGACCCATCATCCTGTTCCAATGACTGACCAACTGACCGGACAAGAAATCAACTGTCCGCTCTTGAGACCGATTGTCCAGCCTCAGAGATTGACCATCTGGCCCCAGAGATCGACTGTCTATCCTCAATGACCGACTGACCGGCCCTTGAGACCGAACGTTCGGTCCAAGAGACTGACCATCTGGCCCTAAAGACCAACCATCCCGTCAAGAAGACCGACTGTCCAGCCCCGGAAACCCACTGTCCATCCAAGAGGCCGACTTTCCAGCACCAAAGACTGGCCATCTGGCCCTAGAGACTGATCATTTGGCCCCAGAGACCAACTGTCTGGCTAAGAGATCGACTGTTCGGTCCCATACACTGACTATCCGGCCCTTGCCATTGATTGTTCGACTTCAGTGACTGACCATCTCGCCCCAGAGATTGACTGTCCAACCTCAAAAACCGACTGACCGGTCCTTGAGACTGAATGTCCGACCCCAGAGACTGACCATCTGGCCCCAGAGACCAATTATCCATTTACCATTTGGCTTCGGAGATGGTCATCTGGTTCAAAGATCGACCATTCGGCCCCAGATACCAGCTGTCTAGCTCAAGAGACCAGCTATCCGGCCAAGAGACTAACTGTCCAGCCCCAGAGACCGACTGTCCGGCCTTAGGATCTACAGCCTGAAGGACAGAAAGAGAGAGTCTGGCATCAGAGACTGACCATCTGGCCCTTAAGACCAACCATTTGGCCCCAGAGACTGGCTGTCCAGCTCCATAGACTGACTATCCGGCCGAGAGACTAAGCATACAGCCCCAGAGATTGACTGTTCAGTCACTGAGACCGACTATCAGGTTGAGAGACTGACCATCCCTCACCAAAAACTGACCATCTTGCCCCAGAGACCAACCATTCAGTCACTGAGACCGACTCCGACTGTCCACTGTCAGCCTTACAGATCGAATGCCTCGCTGAGGGACCGACTGTCAGCGACTGACTATTCGTCCCCAGATGCCAACTGTCCAGCTGCAGAGATCGACTGTCGAGCCAAGAAGCCGACTGTCCGGCCTCAGAGACCGACCATTTGGCCCCAGAGATCGACTGACTGGTTGTTTGGAGATGGTTCCTGTATATTTTGTGGCTCCAGCTGGTTATGGAGCCGAAAAATTTAATTAATACGAGCCAGTAAAAATAAAGCGAGCGGCATAATGGTTCTGCTTGCAAAGAAATGGCACATGCTTTCTTTTGTAACACAGTACCTGCAATGTCACAGACTTTCAAAAATATTGATTGTCTATAGAAACCGCTGTCAAAATGAGATGTTTTTCATTTGAGTGGTGGGGTAAGATTTTTTGTTGCCTCTGTTAATATGTTAGCAATAGAAAAAATAATTAGTTGCTTGAATTTATACATAATTACTCTAGTCAGTTGTTATTTCAGTAATAATTTTTTTAAAGTTATTTTTGCAATACAAATGAAACTGTTTTGTTTTCAGAAAAGAAATAAATTGTTTCGCTAAAATTAGGCACTGCATTGTAACTGCTGCCAATGGCAGAGTTTTTGTTGCTGAATTTTGTAACAACATTTGTCCAAACGCACTTGAATCCATCTGCCATTATGACAACTTTTACTACTACAAGATCACTGATGACAAAATAACAGCGGGTTGAATCTATCTGTCGTACTTTGTATTTTTTTATGTTATGAAAAACTGATTTTTAGGTAGCATTATAAATTGCATAAAAGGTTACCACTGCTGCATTGCTATCACGCATTTTCTAAGACTAGAGGTGTATACTTTGCCAAAAATTACTATGATAATTATTTAACTTACATGGTAGCAATCAACCCTCTGGCTCATGGACTATAACACAGATATCAATCTGATTCGCACAAAAAACATTTTAGTTACGGTTATAAAATAGTTATTAGGTAACACAGTGAGTAATCACTTTCTTAGTTATTCAGAATAGGCCTACTTAAGGAGTTACTGCATTTTTTATTCTTCATACCATTAGCACTATAGACTTAGATTAAGTGTTATCATGCAAAATGGTCTGAAACAGTTTTGCACCACCATATACCTAATCATTTGATCAATATTTTATATTTCAAATTTTGTTATGTATATCCTAAATGAAGCCATCTCTTGAGCAGGATTTGAGGTTTGTGCTGTCTGGAGCATTTTTACGATCAGCATTTTTACGATTTATAGGGCAGCGTCTAAATATGATGACCTTTTGACCTCTGGCGACCCAGATATCAATCCTATTTGCATAAAATACATTTTGCCAAATACAGGAGTTTATAAGCAAGAAAATGTGTGGTCATTTGTTAACTTATTTCATATAGTTTCGGAGTTATTGCATTTTACATTTACCCTGCTCCTAAATTGGCATGCAAATTTTGATCTGCCCACGAACTTTTAACTGCAATTTTCTGTCATTTAGCTGGGTATTCCAGCGTGGCTTCAAAGTTTTCCTGTAATTAGGGACATAGGTCTCTCACAAAACATAGTGGCTTTAACTCCCCCCAGGTGGTACACATGAGTCAAATTTGAGGGTCTAGCTCATGGACTATTTTGGGTTTAACCTGATTTTCAGAAGGCCCAACTCAATGGGTTTGGAGTTTTTCTTAAGTTATTAGTGTCTAGTACTGTCTGCGTTATTGTCCAAAAACTTTTTTAAAACTCGACCAGAATAAAATATTAACTATTAATGAAACAAGAAACTAAAAATGAACTAAGTTTGGTGTGGGTATTTTGGTTGGTTTTTCAGCTGGGTCTAACCAATAAAAACCATCGCTATGTTTTTTTTTAGTATGTGATGATGTCGGAACAGTGTAGTGTGGGTTTGTTGTCTGTCAGCTGTTTTTCTGATGTCCTGTGTGGCTCTTCAGCTTCTATCGTTCTATCACTATCTGCTATCACCGGCTGCCATCTACAGGTACAGTAATTGTGAACTGAAAGTGTTATACTAATTTGTTAATTAAAATATATCATACATGGAGTGTAGTGACTAATAAATATTGACCACGGGTTATAATTTAAATTTTCTGTGAAAAGACTTTTGCTATCAAGAGACATGTTTTGTAGTGTGAATTAGTTGGTGTCTAGGTTTGGTGTTCCGACATTATCATCTGTATTGTAATTTGGCCTAAAACAGACAGAACGTTGTGATATCACCTCAGCCAGTTAACATTCATGACCTGGAATATAGTGCAGTTAGTCAGAAATTGATGGTATCAGTGGTTATTATAAGCGTTTTAAATTCTTTTTATTATTATTACTGCTGGTCGCAGTTTTGCTTAATCGGTAACATTGTTGGTCGCTTCAACAAAATTAATCAACACCAAATGTAGTTAGTAATCGGATGGGTGGCAGGTGGGTAAACCATGTCATTATTTTATCATTATTTTATTGTCATTATTTATCCACCCACCCAGGCTAACTCAGCCTGGCCATCCCTCCGTGGATAGGTGCAGTGAGTACCAGTGAAAACCAGGGCATCCACAGGCACACCACATGATGCATTACCCCGAGTCCCTCATATCTGTGGTTTTGTAGGGGAGACCAGTGCCAGCCACCCTTTGAGATTTATAGCTCTGAAAGCCAGAGGTGGATTTTGGCATTTTAGCATGTTTGGCCAAACGCCCCCCCCCCTCCTTCAAACAGGCGCCTCACAATAAGGGAGCCAACACATGCCAGAGAATGTCAGACTGGGACAACAGCATGGCATTTTCCAATTTTTTGGGCTTTTTGTTGGGCTTTTTGTGGCATTTTATGAATATTAAAAATTTACTTTTTGCAGCATGATATTCTCTGGCCTGCAGTCTGTGTATGCCATGTTGCAATAACTGAATTTTACAACTTTATTTGCTTATCTAATATTTCCTAAACTACAAATTTGTGTGAGGACCCCATCCACATTTTTACCAAAGATGGCTTAATGAGGTTTAGATCGAGTCTCATGGGTAGGACTTTGCTTTGTGACTGTTGCAGAAAGAATGCATCAACCGGTCTGCAGTGCTGCATTCTGCTACCGATGTGTCTATATATTTCGCGGAGTAGTGACACTGAGATAATGGTCCAACTATTTGCTGGCTGTTCTCTGATAGTTGCCATTGCCGTTATCTCGTGGTCCGTGATCCACGATGTTCCATCTCATGTTCACCTGCTCATTGCTCCCATTGCTGCTATTGCTACTGCTGCTTTCCTTGCATTTATTGCCCCCTGGGCATTATTCCAAGTCGATGCAGTTGACAGTGGTAAGTACCACTCACGTTTCATTACTGTTGTATTTTTAACCCTTTCCAGTCATAATAAATTTCCTGCGTCTTTCCTCCTAGGTCATATTATTTTGTATGTAATATCGGCCGGTAATCTGGCATATGCATGTACACTAACATACAAAATTATAGATATTATTGATATTATTGATAATGATATGCAGACAATTACTCCGACTAGTAAGTAGTATTCTGCTGCTTATGTAACTAAAATTCACGTATTATTTGCCATGTAAATGTTTTATGATATCATGATTTTATGATTTCCATGATTTTATGCACAGCCGTTGTCAGAATGTCGTAGGCATATCACTGTATCACTGTGTAACATTTGCCATGACAACCACATATCGCATAGTTTTTACAGTGCTATTATACTTGTTTCCCTTTTTTATGGCTTATACAGATAAAAAAAATGTAAAAAGAGATCCGGAAATTGTGACTGCGTGTATGCATAATGTTCATCTCACTGCTTCGACAGAGTACTCCAGATATACGCAAGTTCGAGGCTGCAACAAATATATGCGGGAAAAATCTAAAATGTCAGGAGAATGCAGCAGCCATTAAAGACCAGTGTCTTATTAGAAGTGTAATGACATGAAAAGTAGTGATAGACATCAGCCTATCTATTTCAACAGACATTTTGCTCGTCCATGTGTGCAAATCTGTACTTACAACGTCACCGTCATTGTCATATGTATTATATGTAAAAAAACTGCAAACAATTTATTTAATGTTGTATAAGTAGTGATGTAAAACAGCAAAAATCCAAAGTATAAGCATGAACATTATGTATTAGCTTAGACATTTTTATCTGGCTACTGAGGACAGATTAAATGTTTAAGCTAATACATTACAGATGATTGAGATTATATCTGATGCTTGTTGATGCCATTGTATCTGATGCTTGTTGATGCCATTGTATCTGTTGATATGACTTTTTATCATAATTTTGAGGATTAAATTTTTTATTGATATGTGAAATTTTGTTGATGATTAATCATATAAGTAATAGTTAATTTCTACACTCCACATCAGAATCGAGAAAGAATACTGGACAATGAAACAGTTGCAAAACATGAACACAGGTCAATATTTGATTGTGTTAGATTGAATTAATTACAGTTATAATTATTGACTGTAGTTAATTGCAGTTTCATGTGTATATTTCCAGGTGGCTGCATTCTGGCAGTTGCTTTGGCAGTATCTGTTCAGTGTTATTTTCATCGTAATCTGCCAAACTGGCTGCCTCAGAGTTTCACTCTTGGTGAGGCTGCTGTCATTGCTCAGGCTGCTGCCGCATTCTTGCTATTTGCTGTTCGTCTTTATATCACAACGGTAAGTGCTTGAGAAACTACCATATTTCAACACAATTACGTCTGTGTAGTGTGTATTGTGAACTGCTGCTTCAGTCACTAGTAATCAATACATTAGTAACCTTATATACACTACAGCACTGAGCAAAGTACAGTTGTGTCGTCAAAATGCACAGCATATGAAAAATGTTCGAGGGGCGTTCAAAAAGTTTTGCAAGTCGATATGTTAGACTGAAAAACTTCTCAGTATCTGTACACCAATAAAACGTACATTTTTCCCGAACTCATGTGAGCTTAAAGCGGATATGACGTCATTGTTACTTATGACATCATAAGGCATTTTATATTGGTCTCTCCAGCCGGGCTTCTACCACAGACTTGAGTCATTCATTGTTTGGATAGCGGACACCACAGATAACATTTTTGAAATTTAGAAAAAGATAATAGTTACTGTAAGTCAAGTCTCTGCTGTATGTAGGGTGGTCTTATTGTACAAAGCCAGACCAGAGTCGCGAACAGCTTGCTGGGTAATTTTAACTTTGAGATTGGGCTGCAGTGCCGGCACTGATGAATTTAGGGGAGATCTGTGGGGCTCGTTTTCAGGCTCCTACACATCAAAGCGTACATTGTAAAAATTGCTTAACCTTTCATAAAGACAACGGATATCACTAACTGTTAACTTTTCAATAAAATTTTACAGACAACGTCAAATCCTGACGTGACATCATAATCAACAGAAGTGTTCTTATTAATGGCCAGCGAAGATTTCGGCTACTGTGTATTCATATTGCAAATAAAAAATTCATGAACGTATTTGTCAGGGTTTCCACAAAATCACATATCCCGGAGTCTCTCATTTGTAAATCTGGTTGTAGACTGAAGAATTTTCGTGCGTATATTTGTGCTGCTTGTGTTAGCACTCCAAATCGTATCTGTTTAACGCTTTATGACGTCATAAATTTCAATGACATCACATCCGCTTCAAGCTCATATGAGTATGGAAGAAATATAACTTTTATTAGTGCATAAATTTTTTAAAAGTTTGTTAGTCATACATGGGCCTATCGAGTTGTAAACTTTGTCTAATTTTCCAGGTACGGAATTTGGGATCCCTGGATTGCAATCTCTAGCAATTAGTCGTCGAAGAGATCTGTCCTTCAGGTCACGTGAAATAAAAATAAGTGAACGCAATGAACTGAGTTATAAAAAAAAATCGCAAGACTAAAGAAATGTTCGCTGTTTGTAGATCGCGAAGTAAAAGCATTATGCGCATAGATAAAATACACGATTCTGCTACAGGCATATTATAGGACTCAGCTATAGGCACTACGTAATCACAGTCCATTGTTTGATTGTAACAATCTCCATGTTTTCATGTATGACCAACACTCGATTCTGTTTTTGCGGCGCAATGGACGAGCGTTTGCCATTTGATACAGATCCGGTAGTGCTGTAGTATTGCGGTAGTAGGCCTAGTGCAATGCAGTAGTGCACTGATGACGAGCTTATTCGTAACTAAGCTACACTTGAGCGACTTAACTCAGAATGGGAAATGACTTTTTCGGAATTTGCCAGTGTTCTAGGGATTTTTTTATGTAACTCTTCCGGGATGTGTGAATTCAGATAGTGGCCAACATCAAACGATGTCGCTGCAGTGTATGGAAACAGTTAAACGACTAGTTCACGTTACTTCAATTCGACATAATTTTGCTAGCTGAATTTTATTCCAGCAGTTACGCATAAAATCTTATATCAGCCAAGTCGGTTTAGCCATAAACTTTTTTGGCGGCGGCGGCTAACCGAAAAATTTTTTGGATGATGGCAGTTATGACGGCGGCTTAGGCGTCTAGTACGGAGGCCTTAGATTTGAGTACTCTTTTAAGATGCATTATTATTTTATTGTCGTACGCTGATTGTAGGACCGTTGCTATCGCGTGTCACGTGAGCTTTGCTCAAATTACTTGTTAACTTAATGACTGATTGCGCTTCGAGGTCCTAATGGTGGCAGTGAGTGGTGGGTTAGTGGCGGTCTGGGGACTAATACCAGCAGGCATTACTTAGCGTTGAACAAGGCTTGACAATCTTGTTATTGTATTAATTATGGTAATGTTTAAATGGGAATTGCGTATTTGCTGCACGTGTGTGATGAATTTGTTGCAGTTACAATCAAAGACATTGTCTACATCAGATGGGGAGAAGTTATTCATGCAGGTTGTTTATTTAAAAAAATTTAAATTTGATTTAAATGCATTTAACAACTGACACATTTTTACATGTGTAGAGCAGTTGTCACTGAATGTAGTCAGCTATGATATCAGATTACACGCTGTTGCAGTAATGTACGACAAATATTCTAATATTTTTGGCCCTTTAGTTTGGTTGGGAACACCAGCTGTTTCTTGTTGTGCTGTGACGTAGACATATTTATTTGCACTGATTTGTGATGTGGCTGCCATTGTCTCACACTTCACCATTATGTACATATAATTTTTCTTTTTATGGCGTACTCTTCCAGAGCGTAGCCGTGTCCATGATGTGGCGCCAGTCCGCCCGCCCAGAAGCTTTGCTCCACGCAGAAGAAAGACCAATGTTCAGAGGCCTCAGGTCTGCCTCCACCGAACGTAACCAGGTGTGACTGGGTCTCCCTGCGGGCCTTCTCCAATCCGGAGGGGGCTTGCGTATCGCGGCAGCAATGGCACGATGGTGATCTTCGTCAGGAGAGCTGCAGGCGATGTGACCGCAGAAACGGAGCCGTCTGCTTGTAACTATGCTGGAGAGCGGCTGGTAATTCAAGCGGGACCGGACCTATAATTACATATAATTGGATAGTCAGTTTTGGTCTTTTACATTAGTCTGATTATGTGGCACAAATTTATCCTGTTTTAATTCACTCATGATAAAGCATAATGCATGTAATAAATGTGTGTATTTTATATTCATTACAGATGCCACCTATGACAGATAATGGTTTAGCTATATCCATGGTTACTTGTGAAAACATTTCAGAAGCTATTTTGCGAATGTTTTGTGACATGTTTCAGCGTGATCAATAATCTCCTGTTTTTTTTATTGGAGCTGGATTTAAACCTTATTGACCATGCAGTGTAAAATCACATAAATTATCTGACAGATTGGCACAAAACTGAACCACAATGCATGTACATTGTACAAAGAACTAACAGATTCTGGCAATATAGCATAAACCACCTCCAGGCCAGCGAATGTCGTTCTGCAGTGCACTAATTAACATTTCAAAATGTTGTAGCACACCACTCAGAAAGGCTCCACAGCTCAGAAAATATTGTGCTACTGTTCAACTTTCTCTGTCTTGTGTTTACCCCTTTTTGTGGGGGCCATTGTTGGCCAAACATGCTGAACAAGTGAACATGTTTTATAGAGCTGCGGATTTTAACGATTAATTTAATCATTAACTAACAAAGAAAATTAACGATTAATTTTATTTTTAACGATTAACGGTTCTGCCGGATACATCGTCAACAAGAGACATTCGTCGCTGGATCCATCAACCGTGAACGTGCTTGTTTGTCTCCAGGACTGGTGTCATTAATATTAAAAACCTAAAAGGTTCTTAATTCATTAACACTTTCAGTGCATGTAACTCTACAGTGACTTTTTTTGTTGATATTATGGTTCAAACAACGCATTTTCAATAACTGAATTTTAACTAAAATTAACGATTAATTAATCGTTAAATTTCAAAAAGTTAACTATTAAAAAAAATTTAATCGTTACCAGCCCTAATGTTTTAATTTGCCTTTGATTTTTGAGCTAGAAATATTTTGTTCGTGGGTCGCAGACTGTGGTGCTGTCATGTGCTATCGTTATCGTTATTCTATTTACGTGCCCTCGGACTCGAACAACATCTACTTACTATGTCATCATCGTTTCTGTTGCTGCCTGTTTCTCTTTGCCGATTCTCGCTGTTCTGCTGCACCATGATTTCATCACTTGGATTATTGATTATATCTGTACCAACCCTGTTAAGGTATTTCTCCTCAGTGCTTGCTGTTTTGCATTACTGTGACTTTATTGCACGGGGATCAGTGTTATGTCTTCACTGACTCTGTTATGGTATTTCATGCTAGTACTTGCCATGCTGCTGCAAAGGTATTTTATTATGCAGATTGTTGGCTATGTCTCCACTGACACTGTTACGGTATTCTACCTCAATATAAGTGCTGAAAAGCTTAGCAGGTTTATGACTTAATGTTTTCTAGTGCTGTTCACTTAGGTAATTGCACATTCACTTAAATGCATTTGCTGAATTTTTATTTTAAATACAGTACGGTTGGTGTTTTGGTTTGCATGGCAATGTAATATTGCTTCCCACCCATAATGTTGACTTTGAAGAAACGATAAAGGTGTCTGTTATTTGCATTGTTGTATTTCGTGGAATTTTATCATTTTAGAAAGTGTTAACTGTTACGAGATTTAGTTACGATAAGTTAACACATCTGTTTGTTTTTATGGTTAGTGCTGTTGTTGTTAGGTGATGTTATTCCAGTACTGGATGGCGTGCAGCATTGGTTTATGTCTGATAGTGTATATCAATGCACCTTGGCTTGAAAGTCATTGTACGCTACTGACAGCAAATGATACCACACATTCTACTCGGTCGACTGCTGATGTCATTCGGTGCAAAAACGTTATTGGAGATTCTGCTGAAAATGACCTACGTCGCAATGCTGTGAAGACCAGTGCTGGGTAAGATACGTTAGAAGTGAATATTAGATACAGATACTGATACAGATACATGGCCACAAATTTATCTCAAGTAGAGATACTAAATACTTTTCTCAAAATTTTTGTAAAAACAGATGGTTTATAGATACTTTGCATGACACCTCGCTACTACTTCGTATCACTGTTGCTCGTGACTGGAAAATTAATTCCAGGTTAGATGCAATATACATTTTTTTGTGTTTTAGATACATATCTGGATTAGGGCTGCAACCGATGAAAAATTATTTAGTCAATTAATTTTTAAAAATTAATCGAAATTAGTCGATTAATTTGGATTAATTGTTCAGTTTTTGTCATCAAGGAAGACCACACAAAGTGCAAAATATAACAGTGGTACTGGTGGTTGTTGTTGTTTTTTGCAACAATCGAAAAGGTGATGATTGATGCTGCCCCGCCTACACAAACCGTGTAGTCAAAGCTCAGAAAGTGCAGACTAACTAACACCATGGAAGTGACATATTTTATGCCCAAAAAAATTAGATTACTAACATTGATCATTGGGCATTCTAGGTTGTTGAGAAACCAAAGTTGTAATCAAATTTTGGTCTGTTAAAGAATTAACTGATTAATTTTCTAACAATTAATCGATCAATTAGTTGTTAATTTCTGTAGCCCTAATCGGGATATTTGTCTTTCAGACAGTACACAGCACTGGTGAAGACCTGCAAGGAGTCTGAGTCGTCTAGCACCACCAATGGTGCTGCTGTTCGGATGTCATACACGGTGGTCAGAAAACAGTTTCACGCCGTGGTCGTGGCAGTCTTTCTGCCCGGGTTGCTGGCGAATGTTAACATGCTGCGTGTCGCAGTCAGCTGCGCGTTGGTCGTCCTTGTCATGCTTGAGGCAGGTTTCGATCAGATGTTCACGGCTGCCAAGTTATTGTACCACTAATGTTGGTGATATTTCCATCGCCTTTTACCGCTTTGCCCCAATGCTCGCGTCTTTCCCTTTTTCTGTCTTCTGCTCTTTCTCTCTTGCTCCCTTTCTTTCCCCTCCCCTTTGCTTACTTTTCCTCTTTTCTTTCCCTTTTTTGTTTAGAAGTAAGATCTTTGAAATTCACTTTGGGGGCTTGGGGCAGCATTGTGAGCTCTCTGTGGTGGAATCTGAACGAAAGTCAAATTGCGTGTATTTCAGCCTTAATATATGGCATCTGTTGGCAACATTTTTGATTATTTTCGTGTGAATCAACTGATTAAATTTAGTGCAGTTTAAACAGTGAAAGCAAATTGGGACAAAAAAGGGACAATATTATCACTGGGTGATAAATGACTTTGCGACGGTGAGCAGTGACTTGGCAGGCCCGGATGTACGCTAGAATGTACTCAATTGATGCATAACAAATGGAACATGTCTGGTTTTCATGGGTCAAGCAATTGTTGCAGTGAAGGATGGTCTTACTTCACTGCAACGATCACTCAGCTAATCATTTTCAAAAATGTTTGATTGGTTGATCCAGGGAAAGCGTGCATGCTCCGCTTTTAGTATCCAATATGAATCTCACATAGTGTTTTATATTATAATTTTATATATTCAAGAATTAGGTTATTGTAAATTTTTGATCGAGTATCTGGCAGTGAAAGAATTTGTAACGTCAGTAGCAAGCTTTTTATGGCTCACGGTGTATATTATGTCCCAATAGTAGGGTGTCAGTGTTACAGTTGGGAGTTTTTCTAAGTTTGACTCCCTGTCAGGTCGCTATCAGGTGGTTAGTACTCTGAAGGATGTCTGTCTGCGGGCAGGTAAACCATTTAGGCATATAACCAACCACTTAGGTCAACTCCACTTACCATCTCCCAGGGCAAGGCCGGTGCTTATCTATAGACAGGTCATCCGACGGACTAGGCTGCTGGGAATCCGTCCTGTGGGCGCCATATTGTTCACATGTGAATATCTGCTGAATTAGAAACACATTTTTGGAAATATCTCAAAAACGGTGCATCAGAGCTCAAAAATCTTACAAAAAATGCCCCATTACAAAGCCCTGCTTCGAAATTCTTCTCTTTAAAAGATGGGGTCAAAAAAAATTAAATATTTTTGGCCAAAATTAAATATTCTGTGGTAGACGTTCAGTGGGTACAATGAACAGAAACAAAATGGCGCCCATGACCGGAAGTAAACAGCTTTGTCGTACGACCTGTTTTATAAAGAAGTAACACCGGCCTTGCCCCAGGGTAGGTAAATCAAGTACCGGCCTATCTGGCTGGGGTTAAAGTGGGGCACATTCATCGGTTTTGGGTGGCAAGTGACACTGTGTGATCCCATATGGCAGGTGACGCAGACTGATGCTCCGTAGCTCTTGAGATGAGTTTCCCATAAAAATCTATGTGCGACTTTTGACCTAAACATCAGCAATATAATGATGCATTAATTGTCACATTCATTTATACCGGCTTACTGCCACGGCCTTTTTAATAGACGGCATTACGCATCATGCCAATCCATCCGTGCATTTGTCTCATATGGCCTCTTAGCCTTGAAAACAAAATGGTGCAAGAAAAGCATATAATTGATGTAAACGTTTTGCAGTGTAGTAGTGTGGTAATTTTCAGCTCAAAATGTCAGAGATCAGCCTTTTAACCTTTCAAGCGTTTGTTGTGTAGTCAATGCGGGTACTAAGGATCCCCCCACTGGGAGACTGCATCGCACGGTGTTTCCAAGTGTTCATTGATGACAGAGATGAAGGTCCAGTGATCATGACCCACCTGTATCTACTGGTCGGCTGCAGCTGTCCACTATGGCTCCATTTTGGTGCTCCATCTCTATGTTCTATGTTCTATGTTTTTTGTTACTGTCAGCACTCAGCAGTGGTGGTGACTGATGACAGTGTTGTTTTCAGCATTGTGGCAAAGTTTGTTGCTTGTTTTTTTCTCTGTTACCGTGGTAACTTATGAACTTAGTTTGATGAAACTTTGCGTGAACATCTACTCAGCTATGGCAAGATCGCTGTTGAAATTCAAGGTCAGAGGTCAAACTTGGATCATATTTTTGGATGCTTTGTCATTGCGAGATAGGACCATCCTGCTAATTTCTCCAGCTGCAGGAGTGCAGGGCCTAGCCTAGACCTAGGTTGATAATGACAATCTTTTATTCACCAACATTGGTAGCACAACAAAAAAGAAAGAAAAATAGATGAAAATTAGGAACTACATAAATAATAGTAATTAATAACGATTAGATACAATACATAAATAATAATAATTAATAATAATTAGTAGAAGGAATTGTTCGGGCAAGTACACACAAATCAGACAATTGAACATTACAAATTAACGTTAAGCTTGCGCGATAATTTCTCTGTGCGCTTACAGAGAAGCTCACTCGGTAACTCAAAGCTAAAGTATTGCCTGCATTCATCAACTATAGACAAATTATTAGTACACAAAAGTTTCATTAACAGTATATACACACAAAAGTCCAATGATTGTATGTCTGC
>Ga0209367_1006025_pt1 | contig 16790 bp, 11 predicted proteins | sample WorMetLIZISLAND2_FD_187412 | JGI IMG/M metagenome (GOLD analysis project Ga0209367, IMG submission 187412) | Marine gutless worms symbiont microbial communities from Max Planck institute for Marine Microbiology, Germany - Olavius geniculatus... ... | reverse complement strand
GAGTAGATTGACATCCGTCTTTTCTCGGCGGTCTGTCGTCGCAACATATGTCGAGCCTGTCTGCGCCGCGCCCACCCCGGTGATGCAACAATCGTCGAAGCTATTACGCTAAAGAGTTAGTTAGTTACGACAGCTGCTGTCGCTCGACCACCCACGTCGCCAGAGCGCTGCCGAGAGCACACACGTTCATTGTATAGTGAGAGCGCGTCGCGTGCGGCACGTGCATAGCCGCCTGCCACGTACAGATGCATGCTCGATATAGGCCTACGAGGCATCTTGTTGCTGACTCCTGCACGCCACCCGATTAACTGTTGCAACTTTACGAGGGCTTTAGAATGAGGACACAGCTACACGCTCTGGAATCTGGCTTCAACAAACCTAAGTATGTCGGCAGTTATTACCACTTAATAATGTTGATGACGAAAAACAGCAACATTAAATTCCAAATGAAAGCTCGCTTTTAATGAAGATTTTGAGTGACTGCACTTCGTTGCCCCAATAGCATTCCTCGACGGCAGGCAGTTCATTTACTCATAGCTTTCATCAAACATTATTGTGCACTGTGAAATAATGTAAAATACCAAAAGATAAGATGCTTCTCGATAATATTGTCACCGTTGTGGACTACTGACTCTATGTATATGTATTTTTTGTTTTTTTTTCTTTTTCTTTTTTTCTGTGTTGCTATTGTACTTCTTTGTGTTTTTCTACTGTCATCGGTGAACTAAGATTATCAAAAAATGTCTGAGTTGTTGAACACCACCATACGAATCATGTCCGTATATACTCTGACATATGTTAACCCAGAAACCTTTACTGCCCACAAAGACAGCAGAGTTATGTAACAAACAGTAAAACTGTAAAACGTAAATACGATATAAAAAATAAAACTGATATTTACATTTTTACTGAGCATCATGTCGTGTGTCTACCAATGTTCAAACGTGTTTTCTTTCATGTATGTGACTAATTTGGTGTTTATGCAGTGTAGATTTCTGGCCAGCCCATACACTGCCAGCGTTTTACGTGACGACAGATTATTCTGTATTCGTCTTGATTTTGACAACGTTGTCAATGGCTGACGCGATACATTGCGCGAATATAACGCACGGGCTTCACGGGGACGACGCGACTTGTTGCATTGTCGTGCGTTCTTCAACAAATGGCCGCCAGTATTTCCGACCCGGCGACCGGAAGCGCAAATGGCGACCGAGTGAATTATTGATGGTCGGTGGTGCCCTCTGGCGCCGATAATCGACGACACGACCGGTAATGTATCAGCGAGTTGAGAGTCAGCCGAGAGACTTGCAATCACGCCACGATTAATTCATCGATTGACACACGTACGAATGAGCGCCTTGCACTACAATACCGTAGAGATGCTGCTGCTGCTGCTGCTGCTGCTGCAGTTTGTAGACTATTTATCGATGTCGCGAGCATTAGTTACGTCGGCTGTCGCCGCAACCCTTCAGGGCCGTTTACAGCAAACTCATTTGACCACTGATTAACAACGATTCCGCAGCGTTATTTTGTTTCCGTTTTCGTCAACTGACTTGAAATACGTGTTTGTATTTGAACACTAGTGTAGATTTAAATTTAAAATGTTAGAATATTTTTAAATATTAAAATACCAACTTTGGTATTTAAATGTGTTCAAAGACTGATTTTGCCTGTTATACTACTAAAAATGTATCGTAAGATATGCAACTACATAAACACAGGCAATATGTTAGACAAGAATGTAAAATGTGGTCAGCAAATGAGTACAATTTTAAGCAGAAAAATGTCGCAAAATTACTGAAATTATCACACAAAATCGTTAGTAACTTATGACTAGGTAAGCAAATAAAGCATGTCAGTGACGACAGTTTACTAATTTAAAAAATAAATAAGTACTGAATAAATATCGGCTCAAGTTAATATTAATGCAACACATTTTTTTTCTTAACGGTGGTAACTAATTGTTCAATTTAGCAACTTTTCTGTAAAGTATTCCAGCTTATTGGAGTGTCCTACATATTAGAAAATTATCGATATTTAACATCGTAATATCGAACGACACAAAGTCCAACTAATACGACAAGCGGTCAAACTAATGTCCTACGTAAATGCTGTGTGCAATATACTGTGTCAAGTATCATGTTTAACTCAACCAAATCGATATATGTTCGATTTAATTCTGAGGCTGCGCTGAAGCTTTTTACGCGCGAAAGCAGCTACTGCTTTCAGCGCGTCTTAGCCATTGCAATTCTGTCTGTCTGTCCGTCCGTCCGTCCGTCCGTCTCAGTCCGTCTGTCTGTCTGTCACACGGGTAGATCAGTCACAAATGGTGCAAACTAGGATCACCAAATCTTCACCGTCGGCTTTCTGGAAGACTCGAGTTTCAGGAACCGTAAAGCTTTTCCATAAATTCGAAGGAGGTCACCCCGAACGAGGGCGCTAAGTGAGAGGTCGGTGGGCAAAATTTGCGATTTTTGGCCAATAAGTCGCTCTATCTCAGTAAGAGATAGGGCCTAGGTTACTATTAATCACTGATAGAAAGTCGTAGACTGGCTCTCGATTGGCGCCGAATTCAATGACCTTGAATAACCTTGAACGCCAAATAGCAAGTTTTATGGATTTTTGGCGATTTCGGGCTGCGACACAAGTCCATATCATTCACAAGGTGGCGACACGCTACTATCGTTATGCGATCCAGATAGAGAATTTGGTATTTGTATATTAACTTAGCGTGAACATTCCAATTTTCAGCTAAACTACTGAACCGGAACTGCTATAGGCTTTCGCGCGTCTCGTGAGCATTAGCTCAAATTTCTTGTGTCTTTAAGCTCAGTTCATGTTAAGTGCCATCATTTAACGCCATATAGCATATAAAACGGCGGAATACGAACTCGCTGTGCAGCTGTTTGATAGTTCCATTGCGGTCATCATAAGCTAGGCCTACGTAAAAACGAAGCTATTTTTGACGTTCATTCATCTATTCCTTGTCCACGCTCGCTGTCTTTTATATTTCTTATCGTTACCTTTATTTTTGTTCAATGATAAAATGCACCAAATTTAGAAAAAAGCCTCTCTTCACATTATTTTCAGAAGATTAGTTTTTGAGAGCAGGGCCTACCCTAGAGTAATTTCTGAAAAACGGCATGCCAATCAAATGACTCTATAAAGCAATTTATCCTTATCGCACTGACAGACAACACAAAACACAACAAAAAACAATCAGATAGACGATAATGTAAAACAAAACTATGAAGATCAAAAAGCAATTTTGGTCAAAATACAGCTACCTTTATCTTAATCTTGATCTATTTATTCCTTCACCTCAACCCGTCTGACTAGAGTCCAATCATTTCTTTTAAAAGTCTCAAGATAAACCGGTATGGTAGCAAAACTGTTATCTCCTTGATATATGTTTTGTATTTAAGTAGATACTTAGCTTTGTCTCATGCGCCTCATGCCGTGGAAGATTTCAATTTATTCTATTCCTGACGTTTATTTTCAACTTTTTTTGTATTCACACTTACTACTAAAATGTTAATAAAACGTCGAGCACGTCTCACTATGTTTACATAGGCTGAAAGACAGCGATTCAGCAGTGTTACTGACCGTCTTTGTTCATTCCCATTTGCAAACATTTCTTGAGTCGACATGCCTGGCACTGGTTGCGATGTGACTTGTCCACCGTGCACATTCCAGTCCCTGCCTGGCATCTATCGTCAGAACACAATTAGCACAAATACATTATACACGCTCTTGCTGTAACCAACCCTTTACTCCATGACGGTCGGCCTACATAATATTCGTTTTGTACACGTTGTCTCTCAACAACATACATCGAGCGAGATAAATGCTAAAACAGGCTAAAGATGGTAAAAACTACTAAAATAAGCCTAACGTCCCAAGCCCCCAAAAACTGCGTTTCTGACCACGGGTCTCGATCGTGCGACTGCCAATCGTTCACGCCGACGAACGTTTGGTCAGCTAAGTGTTCCTGCAATGGCTAGGTTAGAAGCTATTCGAGATTGCTTTAGGCCCTAAATGCTGCTCTGCTGGCCTTCGCAAGTTTCCACTCCCAGACTGATGCAGACGTGTAATCTTCTATTACCACCCTACAAGGGCACATGTCAACCCAACTATATCAGAGGCCATCTAATGACGTGTACTTTACATACAACATTTCACAATCAGTTTCTTGCCGGTCACCGATGCTGATGATGACGTATATATAGACTCACCTGTAGATGAGTTTTCTGCGGACGCTACGTTTGAAGAAGCCGCTGCAGCCGTTGCACGCCAGAATGCCGTAGTGCTTGCCGCTGGACGTGTCTCCGCACACCAGACACGTCAGTCCAGGCGAACCTCTCTTCATCAACGTGGAAGTCAGAGTGGCGTCAATGGGACCTGAACCGACACCGACTGCAGTGGCAGCGGCACCCCTGTTTGCTGCTGCTGCTGCAGCCACCGCCGCCTGATGTAACACCATGCCGTGTACCATGGCTGCCGACAGCACGGACGGGGGCGTGGCCTGGGCGTGCTGGTGCACGGGTGACGTTGCACCCTCAGTGAACGCTGACACCGTGTGGTAGGGTAAATAATGAGGATGGCGGGGGTACAGTGATGCTGGGGGTGAGGCTGAACTGATCTCCGCATCGGCTGTCACCGGCGAGTCGCCGCCTGTAGCTGATGGAGACGCTGGACATTCCAGACTGCTTGACACGACTGAGCCGACTGGAGACACATTGCCACTGCACGTCCCTAAACACGCGTGTATAAACAAAACTATCTCATCTTGGTTTCCCCATCCTCCACTGAACAGCTTTATGTTTCGTGTGCCTAAAAAGCCGTCCCCGAAATGGCCTACACTGTGTCACGTTAAACCTTACTCACTCACTCACTGATTTATCTTGGTATTTAATTATGTTAAAAACACTGGTCGATTTCAGTAGTTTGATCTTTTTTTTACTTGTTACTTAATTTTAGTTCGTGATACGTTTTATGCATATCCTACTGCAGCTGACTGTAACTGATTGATTACAGCGAATAAAGCTGATCACATAATCTGATGATTGTTAATTACGAGATCGCAGTTGGATCGAGGCTCAGCTGTACAGAAGGCGACAAAAACGTGATTATCAATGGTGTGTTTGATTTTCGCTTGTATTAATCTATACGACCGTCTGTGCTCGTGACCTGGAACGCTCGTCACGGCTGTTCTCCTCGTCTTAAATTTGTCGATCGGGACGCGCTTCGAAGGCCACCATGTCTGTTCTTACCACGCCTCAGCGACTCGTTAGAGCTGTGCGGAGGCTGGAGCTATTCCACCGCGGACGCAGATCAGCAAGAAAAGCAAGGGATGAAGATTGAGTAACTGCAGATCCGATCCAAAATTAACCAATTCCAGATCGTACACAGCTTACATTTTTAACTGGCATTTGCTTCACGTTTGCTTGTAAAGTACAGAGCGACGTAACTGAAATGAACGGAACGGAATCGAACCAAAGTAAACTTAACCTACACGGTTTAATTTTTGATTTTGACAAAATGACCAATGGGCAAGCAGGGCGCTTAGTCACGTAGTCACCGATGCCGTTAGACGGTGCCTACTGTAATGCATTATTGCTTGTTCATTGGTCAGTTTGTCAAAAACTAAACCATCTCAGTTCAGTTCAGTTCAGTTACGTCGCTTTGAACGCGCCTTAAGTGTCAAACATTTTTTGCTTAACGGCTACTTTTTTGTTTTGTATACTGACAGTTATTTCTGTAGAGTTGATCACACGCAGTAACGTGGATAATTATAAACAGTACTTGCTATGTTATATTTTGCAGTTCGTTTTCTGTTCATATTTTAATGCGAGGTAAAAAGATACGTCAGTGATTTCATATCGCGAATCTTTCTGCCGACTGTTAACAGATTTGCGGACTTACGCCGAATGTAAATTCTGCTAAATCCGAGCACCTCTGCCGGAGCTGCTGACGGCCGGACGCTGGCGTTTGACACGGTTGGCCCGGCTGGCTCGGTTGCGGTGGTCGTTTGATGGGTGACCTCGGACTAGTGCGCTCAAGCTCGACGTCATTCATCATCCAAACTCGTTTCGCTCGTCGTCGTCGCGAATTTCACGCTCCTAATCCGTCCAGGGATTATCCACAAAGCTCATCTCCTCCGCGTGGATTTCTCTCCCCGTCGCCCCACTCTCCTTTTCCCCGTTCTCGGCGTCATGCCGTGATCCGTAGCGGCACGAATTAATTACGCGTTGGCGCGCTGCTTAGGGGCTCGCAATGAGATACGGCCGTGGAGAGCCGAGGAGTTGCAGACGCAGCGCCTGCATTAAGTTCTTATAGGTCTCATACCAACTTGCCAGCTCTATGAATGCGTCTTCATCTGTCAGCCCCCGCAGAGAACAACGCAGCGTCGCCGCGCCTTTTTCTCAGCCACGCAACTTAATGTAAAACTCTTCTACATCTATCCATGGACTAATGGGCTAACAGCGAGATCATTTGCTAAAGTTGTCGATAGCTGCCCTGTCGATTTGTCGTCAGACAGAATATCAGACTTCAACATCGCAAATTTGATCATTTTTTACAATAGATTGTTCAGTGCATTTTTACAAATTTCTCTCAAATGTTTTAATAGAATAAACTTGCTCGCCGCTAACTGATAATATTGTGTGAAAGTATTTTTCATCCATACGAGTATCGACACGGCGGTGACATCACTGTGTGCTTGTTTATCTAGCGTCTTTATCCGTGCCGATGCTTATCCTCATCTCACAGCGCGCCGAGCGGTGTAGGCCTAGGTCTGGTCGCCTCATCTGCATCAGTGGATCATTCACCGCGCCTTACAATAGCTACTGCAGCGCATGGCGCTCGATACTGCAATGGCTGCTGACTGCAACGCGGGATTATGCGATTGAAGGGTTTAGTTTTCAATTTCCGCGCGCGAGGGTCACAGCGGCTGCAGACACGAAGCAACGTCGTGCAAACCACCGCGGAATGTCGGAGCTCGGAAATATGATGAACAAAACCCATGTTTATTGGTCGAACATCATTATGCAGTCAATTCAATTGTGCTGCACCCAAACTCATACTGTTACAAAGGTGACATCATTTCCACATAATGCAAATGAATTTCAACAGAGGGACTTCGATGACTTATGCACACTGATAACAGATTTATAATTTACATATTTTCAAATCTTTATGTGACACAGATTAGGTCTATGTTTTTTCGAGCATTTTAATTTGTACTGTATATGCGCAATTATATTGCAGCACAATAATAAGGCAATGGGAAAATATGAGGCAAAATGGTAGGCCTAACAATAAATATTTGTATAATGCGGTGACTATATATCCGGCAGCCGGATAAATATTCTGCGGTGTATATAAACGCATTGAGTAGGTCCCCCGCGTGTTGTTTCTCAGTCGGTCTGCACTGTGCATGGTCGGAGCTCCGCCACCAAACGCATGCGGTGTACTGTGAACTCAAAAAATACATATTTTTGGTACCAAATTACAGCTTAACACACACACACGAAGTACCTTCAATAACAAGAAAACCCAGCTGTCACTAGGGATAACGCGCTACAGCCTATACAGTTTCTGTTGCAGTACTAACCTTCAAGGTCATCCAAAGTCGATGATTTTATCTCAGCTGAAAGGGCACATGTCATTTTTTATTAGTAATCAAAAATAACTTAGGCCTTATCTCTCACCGTTTCCGATATATGACCCTGCAGTTTTCCATTTAATTTTTTAACATCCGTCCTCTTCATTCAACCCCAATTTTAAAAATTGTTCCCTTTGCACTCGCTGAAATTTTTGCGTGGCTAAGTTTAAGACAGAAAAAAGTTTTTTTAAGACCCACAGATTAGCCACAATACATCCGTGACAGACGACAAACAAACAGACGGACAGACAGACGACACATCGTGCCCACGTTTACATTGCAGCATAGCTGTAGCGCGTCAAAAATAGTAAAGCTGAAGTTACTCGTACAACAGGTCTATTTATTGTGGGTTTGATATTAGTGCAGAAAGTTGCAATGTTTATGCAAAATTTCTGACAGAAAAGATATAAGGTGTTTAAATTTAAACTTTACGACATAATTCCCTGAAAAGGGGATTTCCGGCTTTAAATTTGGTATCTTTGAACGCAAATTTTCTGGTAGAAATAAAATTTATTTGGAGTTGCCTTCTGGCCCTCTATCACGCCGCTTCTGCAAACGTATGTGCGTTATATTAGGCCTACTTGTTTATACTCAACAATTTTTACTTTAAACATGTAAGGTATTTTAGTAAGAACACAACAAAAACAAATAAACAGAAAACAAGCACACACATTTATAACAGAATTATGGTAACAGCCGACGCAGAACCAATAAAATAATAATATTCATCCACCACACACAAGTAAACAAAGTAAAAATATGCTCCACCACAAAAATTAATTACGTTTTAATTTAAAAAAAAAATTAAAAAATTAAAAATAAAAACTACATATAGTTAGCAATAATTTAACTCTACTTTTTAATTCTAACTCTTTAAAAATTGGTTGAGATTACTCTTTTTGCTTTTTGGTTACGCCACTGCATGGGCAAAGCGTGGCACCTAATAAAGTTTAACATTAATTAGGCCTATATTAACGACAGTTCTATTAAACAGGCTCGTAAAATATTTGTAGGTCTGTGTTTAGCAAATTTGAACATATTGCCGAGATTCGAAATAAGTAAAATGGGTCAACACAAAATCGATGTAAAAATTATGAGTGATAAACCACTGACATTATTCTCGTTCATGTACACAATTCACGTCACAATAAAATTCTGAACGTGTTATTAAGTGTCACGTAAATTACCAGACTTGCTGCTTCACACGTACGCACACACGCTTGCAATAGCCTAATAGTATTGTTTGCATGGATGAAGATAACTATTATTAATCTAATATACGTAATTAAAAAAACCAAAAAAAACAAAAATTACATTAGATGTTTCGTGTTCTAGGCCGCATTAGCATGGCATCGTCGGGTGCAAAGCAAGCAAACCATAATATCGGTGTTCTTAAGAACTGTAGTTAGCCTATATGAGTAACAAATGCATAGGCGTACCGTCATCGTGTGAGTGGTTGACGTAGTCTGCCACGGACACTGCGGAGTCGCTTGTTGCCAGATCCATCGTCGCTCCAAGAATTTCTCACTTCCAGCTGAGATGTCCTGATGTTAGTATCGGCCTCTGTAACTGACGTCAGAACACCGAATGGCGCTGCAATGCGGTGTGGTGGAATGATGTCGTCGAGCTGGCAGCGAGTTCTGACGCACGCTGTCGCTGTCGAGGTCGTTAAAAGTGCCTCGCTGATGTCGGCTGTCGTGTCGCCATTGGTCGCTTGACGGCGCCACCGCAGACAGTCAGTCGCCTCGCGGCAACGCCTTCTAACAGTGCAAACGCAGGCCGCAGACAAGCGCGTCGCAGTGCAAGCGATCAAGAGATGAACGGGGGTGCCGGGTCAACTAGCCGCCGACCCCACCACGCCCCAAAGTTGGATTTTCTTTACAATCAGCAACGTTTTAAACCGGACAAATCAAATTGCTTACATGTTTGAATGCAAGACATCGGATTAGGCTACGTTGACAGCATATAGGCCTAACCTGTTATTTAGCCAATTTCGTTTGCCATTCACCTGATTGTGTAAAGTTTTAAATGGAACATTCTAGACTGTTTACTTTTTAGTTCACTTAATTTTATAATTATTTGATTTGTCAAACTACATTACGTCCGCCTTTACATTTAAGCAGAGAATTTCCTTTATGCAGTCTTAAATTCAATTTTGGCTAACGTAGTTTCAAGTTGAGGTGACGCAGATTGCAGACACAGATGTGGGTAGAATGGACATTATTAATTAATTAATTATAATCGGCTACTTGGTAAACGTGCATTAATAATTCCCCCCGCCATCGAAGACTTTCTGTATCTTCCATACCCGGCATGGGATGGTTTTTGGCGGCTGGCTGCTTGTTGGCCACGCCCACTGGTGCGCTGGCATTGTTTTCATTGGCTGCGGCGTCACGACGACGTCACGTCAGAGACTGCGCAGTGTCTTGACGCAGCAGCAGCAGCTGATGCAACGTCTCACAGCATCTCAGCATCACGACTTGCTGCACGCTGCTGTCGCTTCATTCTAGTTCCATTACAATGTCAGCGTTTAACATCAGCCTCAGCCGCATTTAGCTGCAGTATGAAGAAATGCTTCCTTTAGACTTCTTTCTGCGTTTCTGGGAAGCTTTGGTGTTCATAACGTTTTTATTTGAATAATTATTTATGTTAGTCAATGTCCGCCTGACTGACAGTGATTTGCTGTATTGTATCGCTTTAATCATTCCTGGTTGCATTTCTAATAAATATCTTAGGGCCCATAAGTTTTTTCCAAAAAAGTATAACTGCGTGTAGCTGGGTGGGTTTAACTAAAGGGTTCAAATCAAAGGCACGCAGTTACGGAAACCAGTGGTAGCAAGATGACTTCCCGGAAGCAAACTTTGTAAAAACTTTGCTTTCAAAATCTGTGAAGTTTTTTTTTAATTTGCGAAAAGACATTTTGAGGAGTGTCATAAGATGAAAAGGGAATGGAAAAATGACAGCTTTTTAATCAGGAAGTCGCCGTATCTCGAAAACAGTGCAAAATAAGGGCAATGATTGATCAAGTTGCTTACGTGAATACGCGTTTTCAATTGGTGTCAAAATCGGCGACTTCAAAATGTTTGAATGACCATTGTGCACTAAATTGTACTAATTTTGCGTTTTTGGAGCTTGTCGTACTGTCAGCGGCGAAAATGTAGCCCAGAACTCCGGAGTGATTTTTGGAAGAGAAAGCTTGGCGAAATTACGGTTATTATCATTGTTGTTTTTCATAGCTTTCGCCTTCCGTAAATTGATGAACATTGGAGGCGTGCAGAAGCAGCAGTGATGAGCGGCGTATAGGAAGATGCAAGCAGCATCAGCTTCAGCAGCTGGATGCAGTGACGTCATCAGAGCTAGCGAGTGAGCGTGACTGGGGGTCAGACTGCTGTTTGATGACGGTATAGTTTGCTCGCCGACGTCGACTACTGCGCTGCGCCATGCAGCCCGTCACGCCACAGCGACTGCAGCGACACCGCGCCTTCCAATTTCACGCAAGACGAGAGACAAACGACTCACCCCACCAGGAGATGCACCAACAGGAAGCCTGCGCTCGACGCACGTCCCATCTCGGGTCAGTCGATCACGTCGTCCCAGACCTCCGCCGCGCGCCGCGTCACTTCAGACGACCATCGTCCGACGCATCGGAGACCCCCCAGGCACCCACGAGACCTGGCATCACGCAAACGACGACGCCGTCACTTGCTTCGTAACGCCAGCAGACTGTTGACGATGCATATCAATCTGGCAAAAACAACGCGTGCAAGCGTGACAAACTGCAGCGACCGAACGCATAATGGAGAATAGAATCGATATGTACGGTGCCACATTCATTCCGTGATCAATTGAATATACGCAATTATTTACCGTTGTCCTCTCCACATACACAGCATCGACCATTCTGTTATTATTTACGAATTATGTCAAAACAACAAAGTCTTGTCCATCTTTTTTCGACGATGTACAGTCAACAGTCGCACAGTAATTACCATTATTATCATTACCACCATTGCTGCGGTTCATCATTTAATTTTATTTCGGTATTTATTTAGCTTTTATCACACCTCACACGATAGTGTGAGTGTTGTAAGGACGACCTTCAATGTCCATGGGAAAATGCAAAATTTGATCCTCAGCCAACCCAAAACCCCTGAACCGATCGTCACCAAATTTGAATGGCGTGATTATGTCGTGGACGCCTACTACCAAAAAACTTCGGGCTCAATCCGCCCAGAGATTTTTGCTCCCCATATAGGTGAAATATACACCCCTCCTGTTCGAAATTTACTACATTTTTTGGTCCTTCAACTCGTCTACAGGCGAGTCCGTTAGAGCGATTTTTATACGTCAAGTGACACGGTTCTGCTCAAGGAAGTGCCTTTTTATTGTTATAAAATAAAAATGTTATTATTTACTTATTTATTCGAAAAATTCAAAATGAATTATAATGGCGCCTATGGGAAAAATTTAAAAAATTTTTAAACTGTCATAACTTCGATTGTGTGCAAAATAGAGTCGTAATTTTGGGTTCTAAAATATGGTTTTCGAGGACAGCCTAATTAACGGTGGCATTTATATTTACCCCCGATTGACCCCCGGACAAAATTGGCTATAACTCGGCTTACGTAAGAGATTTTTGCAAGATTTTTGCTCCTATAGGGGGTATTCGGGGATGGGCCAACGAATGCCGCCAATCAATCGCATTTTCCCCGACTGACCCCCGTTGCCATGGCAACAAAATTTGGCACACAATTAGCTATAACTCGGCTTGCGTAAGAAATTTTTGCAAGATTTTTGCGCCTTTCGAGAATGGGCCATCTAATGCCGCCAGTCGCATTTTTCTTCGACCGATCCCCGTTGCCATGGCAACGAAATTTGGAACAAAACTGGCTATAACTCGGCTTGTGTAAGAAATTTTTGCAACAAGATTTTTGCGCCTATAGGGGGGTTTACGGGGATAAGCCATCAAATGAAGAAGGTTTTGGACTATGTTTATGATTACCAACTAAAGTCAGCTTGTAAGGACGCCATATGCATAGGCCCATCTAAGGTTACCCAAATGATTTTTGCTGTTTTAGAGGACTGATATCATCACATCGTCCTTACACACAGTTGTAAACTGGTAAGTTTTTTTGACATGTATTTTATTTAATGTTTCGCCATAAAAAAGCGACTAAAGGATTATAGAGTATTTTCGGTGCGTCGTATATAGGCTCTTCGTTCTTAGCTATTTTTGGGCAAGCTGCCGAACAAGCACTCTGACGAGCCTTGCACATCTTACTCATCGCTTTACATGTTCTTTTATTTACGATTTTAAACTTTTATTTTAATTGTTGTTTTTGTTTTATTTCGTTAAGCAAAATAAATAACTGATCATCTGATCGATCCGCTGATGTCATTGATTGTTAACTAATGTCACAAGCGACTGTACAGCTGCTATGGCTGTTTGACAGCAATGTGTGCAGGAAGATATCATTATCGTTGAACGAGCGTTTGACAAGGGAGCAGGTCGACGCCAAGTATAGTGCGGGGTCGACTGAGAAATTAATGAGTTAATAAAGCAGAAGATAAGAGTCGAGTCGACGAGAGAGCTTGCAACGTTAATCTAATTCAACACAAGTCGCCGACACGCAGGCGTTCACTTCTAGCTAGTCAGCACGTGGTCCTCCGACGAGATTCTTCCATGTTGAGTGTCTGACGCGACGCTTGCTGCTGATTCAATAACAATCACCCATCCGGGCAACCGCATGGCACAGTGCACACTTTCCCACTACCAAAAGAAGTCAGAATAACAATTTTTCGTGCAACATCTGCACAGATCTCTACTTTATGTCACGTAGAATTATTTTTCTATGCACCTACGCAGTGAACACGTTTACGGGTTTTCTGTCGTCCATTCTGCAACACGAATGCTAGGCTGCAGCGAATTGACAGCGGCCGTAAATGCTACAACGGTTAAGCTTCAGTTTAATGATATTTGAAACAATAAAATGTACAATTTGTTTATTGTTTATCGACGAATAGTAGATACTGCTGACAGTTGGTACTGTGTAAGCAATACTGCAACATTGGTTGTCAATTTTTGTCGCTATTTTGAGCGATGGGTGATATGCATTATGTCATCCTACTGTAAAACCCAGCACTATGAACACATGTAAGCCAGCGTGTTTCGCTGTTTAATGTTACAAAAACATCGTCTGCAGATAGTGTTCGTGACTTGATTTTTCCGTGCAGCGCTAGTCGGCAGTCGGCACGTGTCACACCAATGGGATTTCTGCCACAATCATCTAGCAAAGGGCCACGAAACGACCCCGCAGTCTACTGACGGCAGAATTACCTTTGTTGGCCGAATACTATGACATGCAATTAATTGACGTCGCTATTAAACTAATTACAGCAATGACTATCCGTACGATAGCGACATTGTTGGCAAATTCCACGTTTTTACGAATTTATCTCATGTTAATTAAGAAAGCCAAAAGGAAAGCGAAATTCAGTATGCTAATATCTCATATACATATGTATTTATACTAACTTATACATATACGGTGCAACTTGAAAAAGAAACGTTTTCTATTTTATTGCACAAGCCCCGCACCGTTACGATTACATTTTTGAATTTTGAATTATTTTTTGTTTGCCTGTTTACTTACTTATCACTTACTTAGCGCAAGGTAATCGATTCTTCACACCTTGTGCACATTACTTTTGCATGACGAAAATTTTGTACTTCAATTTACGCAGATATTGCTGTATCGTATCACGGACAGCGGACATCGGATTAAATCGCAATGTCAAACACTGGCGTAAAAGATAATAATCCTAAATCAATTCGCGTGGAAAATTCATTACTCGCTGCTGCGAACTTAAAAAAGAAAATTAGGCCTATGTTCATTACGGGCGCCGTGTCAACAGTATAGCAGCAGCAGCAGCCGCTCGCGTGATGCAGCGCTGCCGGTGTCACATAAAACGTCTCCCCCATGAAAAATCCGCGCGGGGAGAGATAATCATGGATTTGATATGTCTCCCCCTTATTACAATATCGCCGGCTCCATAAAAAGTCTTTCCATTAGGGCCTATAGGATGTCTCCCCAGGCAAGTCTCCCCCGGCCGATAATTGACCGGCAAAAATCCGCCCCGCCCGGGGGCCGCCGGGCCGGGCGGATTTTTGCCGGTAAATTTTCGGATGAAGGAAACTTTTCTGGGGGCAAACCTATCATCGGACACCGGCTGGTTGTATCACACGACGGGTCGAAATCCAATCACATTAAACACCGTATGAGAGACTACGGATAGAGCGAGGCATTGTGCAGTCGGCGCGATTAAGACGTATGTAACGTGGGGCAGGTGTCGAATGCGGTCGATGTCGTTCGACGCAAATCCTCGATGGATGATAATGAAAATGGCGCCAGGCGAGGCGAGGCCAACTGTGACAATCGCTTCCGTAGTCCGTCCGCGCTGACCGCTCCATGCATTGGAGATGCGTCCGACACCGAAAGTAAAAAAATCGCTTCGAAAAATCGCATTCTAAGTAAGCGCTATACGCAGTGTGCGGATTACCAGTAGTTGACTTCAACCCTTGTTATGGTTAGACTAATATTTATTTGTTTTTAGCCATCGGATTATAACTCCGACATATTCACAGACCGCATTTGCATAAGCTTACACTGTTTTTGTCGGCGTAGTACAGTTTTTTACACTGCAGACAAATACAAACTGCCTCCAAAGTTCTAGACGTTACGATCTGTTGCATTTTACGTGCCGATAGACTACACATCATTTATTTCGAGTATGTCCCATCGTTTTTTGGTCAGATTTTAAACGGTGTTCCTTCATAAAACATCACAAAAATATTCGGCGTTGACGGATTAAAGCAAATCTCAGAAAGTCACATCTCTAGTACACGGTCGACTCGCCTGAGTGATGCTGGAGGATGATTTGATGAGCGTCGCTCGAACGGATTTGAAAGCGCTGCTCGGAGTCAAATTATCGCCCGTGTCGTCGTCCAGATCGATTCTGGTCGTACGTTGACTGGTGCAGCACCCGATGCGTTGGTTTTCAATCTACCTGAGCATTGTCTCTATATCGAGTCGCTGCTTCGGCGTGACGTTATGGATGCTTCGATGCCCGAAGAGGCAACGCTTTGGAACTAGTACTTGCATCTCGTAAACAGCTTTATTTGTTCATTAATCAAAATTTTAAACTTAGTAGTTAAGTTCGCACATTGAGTTAACTAAAGTTGTCGTAGAATAACAGTAGTATCATAGAAATGAAATAACCGACATTTTAAACTAATTTGTCATAAGAAAATTGGATCCACATTAACATCTTCGCCCATTGTTCAAAGCGAAGTGAGCAAATATTTACATTAGTTAAGTACAAGATATTACATTAATCAAGTTATATAAATGACATACATACGTTTAACTATCATAAAGCACGGACATAATTATTTGGAGTAAATTACAGCAAAATAACATTTTCATAAATAAGCATTTGCAATTTTGTCAAACATTTTATATGCAACGTGGCAAACTGCAAAAAAATATATTGGAGGACACTTTAAACCATGCAAATGTTTAAAAAATTATTTTACCGTTATCTATTTAATACAGAAAACTAGAAAAGCAGTCGTAGCCCGCAGGTACCTCCGCCCAGACAAAGCTATTCGCCAGGTGGCGTCACCATCTTCGCTTTGCCAGCGGTTCCCTTATGGCCCCTTTAACCCAATGGTAACAAAATTTTCAAAGTGATTTAGAATCCAGAATTCCTGCCGGATCACGCCCAAAATTTAATCACTGGTAGTTTATGCCATGCCCGACATACCCTCAAAATTTCAGAAAAATCCGTCCATAACTTTTTGAGTTATCTTGTACACAGACAGACAAACAAACAAAGTCCAGCAAAAACATTACCTCCTTGGCAGAGGTAAAAACATCTTGCAATTAATTACGATATCTATAGCCTACGTATAATGCAAATGAGTTAGTGTTTACAGTCGTGTAGTAATTTGTCATCTGTTATCTAATTGCTTATACAAAATTCATGGGAGAACAAGTTGTTTAAATTATCGTCTGTGCTTTTTTCCATGTCCCGGCAGGATGGTGTGCTAGTGGTACTTGTC
>Ga0209367_1006024_pt1 | contig 16790 bp, 9 predicted proteins | sample WorMetLIZISLAND2_FD_187412 | JGI IMG/M metagenome (GOLD analysis project Ga0209367, IMG submission 187412) | Marine gutless worms symbiont microbial communities from Max Planck institute for Marine Microbiology, Germany - Olavius geniculatus... ... | reverse complement strand
CAGCTACGCCGCTAAATATGCAGATCGGCCATTTTCGGTTAACCGGTTACAAACCGGTTAGTAGTTTCGATTAACCGGTTTTGAAATTAACCGAAAAGCGCATCCCTACTTTTTGCATTGATAGCAGACAATAAAGTGACGTCACGTTTTTAAGTCACGTTGATCATTAGGGCTGTGCGTATTGAGTTTTTCAAGTTTATTTTTGTTTTATTGAAACGGAAAAGTGACATGCGCATTGACTGCGACGTGTGTGGCACGTGCCTATTCTGTGTTGTGCTTGTGACATCATATCATCAGTGAACATCATCTTAAAAGTAACAGTAACCGAACCGAGCGCAAACGCTAGTAGCCTACTCGGTATGAATTCATTGCTGTAAACGGCCAAACTGCGCCTTTTGCACTTCACAAGGTATAGTATAGCAACAGTATAATGCAAGGTGAGCAAAACTATAGTCATTCAAGTCAAGTTTCTTCACAATGTTGCATGCCAAAAATTATTGAAATCGACCCATGTTTGGCGAAATTAGTTTTTAAAAACCTTTGACTCTGTTTCTAGGGACACGGTGTACTTTGGCGTAACCAGAGTACAAAATTAATGATATCTGTTCGACTCAAAGTAATTCGCCAAGTGTCGTTGCGGTGTGCAGGTCGTTCGGAGCCGCCGCTTGATGTGCGCGTGGTGTCGTGCGTTGCTGACTTCGTAGATCTGATCTGGGTCACGTCGGGCGACAACAACTCTCCCATACTGTACATCGTCTACTACACGGACTCGTCGGCAGAAGACCCCGAGGAACTGGTGGTCGGGTCCAGACTGAGTGCCCGCAGACAGAGCTCAACACCTGGCACCATCGTACCCGCCGTCATACCTACCCGACCCTGGGTCCAGTACAGGCACGTAGTAGGGACGCACACTGGTGTCATATAGGGGGGAGGCAGCGACAGTTGCCTACCCTAAATTATTGGTTGTGGGAAAAGTGTCGGAAAGTCTTTTCCTTGTCGGAAAATTTGTATAAAAAATGCAAAATTTGTGGCTAAAAACAACCATTTTAGGAAAAACTTGGGGGCAAATGAGAATTTAGAGCATCTAGGCCTATAGGCTACTACACTGATCTTATATTGTGCAACAAACAATAATATTGTACTAAGCATCCGTTATTTTAACCCGAATGTGAGAGCTTTGTGCCATAGACCTAATGCCAGTAAATGTGAAAGAATTTGACATCATTCTTCGGCAATCGGTTAAGATCAGTTGGGAAGATGGGTTACTTCGTTCAAATGGAGTAGACTGTTTTCCAAAATTGTGAGTTTCAATTTTTTCCTCCCCAGAAATGCTAAATTTCGCGATTTTGTCGAACCTTTGTCCCTGCTTTTTAACGACAAAAAATCGTTGTATAAATTGTTTTCATTAGTTGGCATAGGAACTAGGTGTTCTTTATCATTGTCATATAGAGCAAACATCCGCCGAATATGGTCCTCCGCACCAGGCAAACACAACAGAAAAATTGACAGGCGAATTGTTGGTAGAAATTTGCGGTTTATGAGTGCCTTTCCACACTTTGTTCTTCAGGAAGATTTGTTCATTCAGTCAATAAAAATGTTAATTACACCTTTCGTTTAGATGCTTATTTTTTTAAATTTTGTATTCGTTTTTCGTCCAAAACGAATATATTCTGTCTCTATGATATACTGTACGCAGGTTCTACGTTGTGGCTCGTAACGCGCTGGGCCCGAGTGAAAAGGCGAGTCAGGCGAATGACGGAATACCTGCTGTCTGTCAGACACCCCAGACCGCTCCAGAACGCAATCCTCAAGACGTCTGCACTCGCCTCGGCCGACCGCATCAACTTGTCATCGTCTGGAAAGTCGGCGATGCTCTGCATTGTAACAGTGGTTTCATGGCAGGGGGCAGAAAAGAGATAATAATGTCCCTACTCCCCAAATTTGAGCTGTCAAAAAATTGCAGAAAAATTTTCATCTTGTCGGAGAATTTTCGTCAAAAATAGGCTACAAAAATTTGTGGCCGAAAACCCCGATTTTTGGAAAAAAAAATTAGAGGAAAATAATATATTGAGCACCCATAAATTCGTCTCTCCGGAATCTGCGACTGTCTGTCGGAATTTTGTAGGAAATTTGCGGCTGTCTGTCAGAAAATTGTAACTTTCTGCTCGATCAAATTTTTTCACCCACGACGATGCTGCTCTGTGGTGTCGTGGCAGGCAGAAGAAAGCTTATCGGAATTTTTTTCTCGGTAAATGCTCTTCCAGAAATACAAAATTTGGGACTGAAAATGCACTGTAATACCCCTTTTACGCGATCAAGCAAACATCAAGCAATCATGGAGCAAACATCGAGCAAAAGTCGAGCAAACATTGAGCGATTAGAGCACACGTCGTGCACGTGTATTTTGAATAGCCTACATTTGCTTGATGTTTGCTTGGTCGTGTAAACGGGGTATAAGCTTTTCGCATGATGATGATGATGAGTCCGTACGTGTGATGAACAGCCGGTGCCGCGGCGGGAACACAACGGCGAAGGGTTCCACTACCGTGTCGGCTACCGACCACTGGACAATCACGGTCAGATGTCTACCAGCCTGGTCAGCAACTCGGCCAGTAGCGAGCTCATAGTCTAAGACGTGCCTATCTTCCACAAGTACGAGATCTTCGTTCAGTCGGTCAACAGCGTGCGCGAGGCGCCCATCATCGACGGACAGCGCAAGATAGGATACTCCACTGAGATGTACTATGGCATATACATGTACTGTCCAGTAAATGAGCGTAAGTCTAATTTTAAAAATGCATTAAGGCGGTTTACCGCGTCGATTGTCGGGCCGAAAATGGAAGGCCAACAACAATATTCTGCATTTCATATAGCCGGATAATTATTTATATATTTGATGCTGGCAGTATAAACTACTAGACCTGCTTGTATAGGAAGTACTATTCGTATCCCGCATCGTGTAAATATAATCCAATAAGTGTATAAAACCTAAGTGAATTAAAAGCTCTACATCACAGTTTTATACGTATTTGTGTGCAAACGTGCGTTAATTGCTGTTTTCTAGTGAAGACTTAGTCCTAATAAAGTGAATGCATATTGTTAATCGAGTAATGGGAGACGTTGTTGTTTTGGTGCAAATTAGTGAAATTCGATATTTTGCTGACGTTAAACGATGAATCTTGATGAAACCCCAACTTAATCGATCAGTTTTTTTTATTTGCTAAGTGAAAGTTGCCGCATTTGCAACGGTGAAGTAAGCAAATATATTTGGGGATTTAAATTTCCACAAAAGTTGTAAAATCGTACGTTTTGGAGTCACCCTGCCGACAGACAAACCAACAAAGCAGAGTAGAACGTAACTTTATCGATGGACATAGGCGTAGGTCATTTGATTCGGTTTTAAGTCTATGTGTTAGATTAAACCAAAAGCTTACCTATCAGTAGTTTACAAGTGCAAATTTTGCATCGTATCGTATCGATATCGCTTGCCGGGTCACGAACGAACGGCCCTGCGGACAGAGTTCCAGACCGGCTGCTAAATTGCTCCCAGAAGAATAATTTTTCCTCGACTGTTTTTTTTTTGCTAACGAGCTCCCCCCCCTTTCTCCTCTGCCGACCTTCATATAGGCAGGAGAGAGGCAGCTGGCTACTCCCACTGTTGGAGTCTCAACACGTTCTTAACGAATTGCCCGCCTGCTCACCGTCAGATTTTTTATGCAACCTCTCTAGGCCTACCATTAGGCGGCGCTGTAGTCGTTATGTTTTAAGCCTTCCGTTCGTCCGTGTCTGTCCGGGGATATTGTTTTCCAGCGATATTTATATTAATTATCGATCGATTTTCAACAATAAATTGGCTGCGGGAGTCATCGTGGGGGTCGGCGAAAATGGCGAGGGGGGTGTTAAGGGAGTTCAGTAGACAACGGAGCTGCAGATGGCCATATCGGCGTTAATCGGAAGCAGTTAGTAGACCTAACAGCCTAACGAAAACGATTGACTGCGGAGGTAAAGTCTTACTGAATAGTTAATGTGTAGCCCTACACCGAAACAATATGACATCGAAACAGCGTTTGTGTTGCATCGATACGATCGTGCATGCCTGGACATGATTTCATTCCTATACGTGTAGGTCTACATAAAGAGGCCGGTCCTACTCAAACATAGCATAGGCCTAGCCTGAATCAGTTGAGCGTGATAATCATTAACGCGGAAGTTTTTAAAATGCTATAATATTTCCCCAAAATACGAAACGGTTGGTCCATTAATAAAAAATATGATTCTTTTGATTTTTTTGAGTACAGCCATCTCTGACAATCCTGGCTTAGAACAGTGGTGACCGATCTGCGTCCACTGAATGTTGGCTTGGCGACAACAAAGCGACGAGCGCAGGACATGGCGGCGACTCGTGACAAAAGTGTCGCAAAAAACATAGGCTAGCGTTGAAAAGCTGCAGAAGAAATGACAGCCGCTGAAGCAGAAAAAAATACCTTCGTATTTTTCGTTATCATTACTATAGGCGGAATCGCTCTTGCAGCGCAATCGATTTCGCCTATTTCCAAACATTACTTCGTAGCGTGGTCTGTGTGTCATTCTGTCTGTCAAAATGGTGCACCTTGTTTAAACCGTTTGACTGAGTCTTAAAATATGCCACGATAGACAAACAATTTGATAAGCTTTTTTCCTTGCGTTTTACCGCTTGTGCACAATACTTTTGCTATATACAGAGTAGGCCAAAAAACCGGACCTGTTTGAGCGTTGATAAGCGATGGTTAGTGGTAGAAAGACGTGTTATAGCCTACGTCAAAAGTTTCAGAATGCTGAACAAAATAACGACAAATTTGCATAGTGAAGCATGTAAATATTCTTTACCTAATTTGCATAAAAATTCGTCACCCCCGAAATTTTGCCAAATTTGACTGTAACACATGGATTTAACATGGATATTTGAGCTTTTATAACTTAGCGATGTTTATTGATGGAAAAGCGCGTAGGCCTAATATGCCAAAAGTTTCGAAATTGTGTACAGAAGAAGTGTGTACAACTTGGCTGTCTCAGCATTTAAATATTCTTTGCCTGATTTACACAAATCTGATTTATCCCTAAAATCGTGCTAAATTGGCAGTAACACATGAATTTAAGTTGATTTTCATTTAGCATACAGTGAAATATCAACAATCGTTAACACATACGTTGAGTTTGGATGAAATTCGACATAGGCAGTTGCCCAGCTTTTGCATTCATAACCGTCATCAGTCCTTTTAGGCAGCTGATCCATCGCTGCAGTTAATGTGTTCAGGATCAGCTGAGCCCAACATTCGATTAGCACACGTTTTAGCTGGTCAGTTACTGAATTTTTGTGACCATGCTATTTGTTGCAATGCCCCCACGCTGAGTAATTCGCAAAATTTAAATCTGGACTTGTTGGCAGTGAGTTTTGAATTCAATGAACTCCAGCACACAGGAGTGCAAACAAATGCCTAATTTCAGAGCTAATGAAGATTTATGCAAATTAGGCAAAAAATATTGAAATGATTTGTTATGCAACATTCTAAAATTTTTGACATATCACCTGCCTTTCTATGGGTAACCATTACTGAGTTATCAACGCTCAAACAGGTCCGTTTTTGGCTCACCTTGTACATTAATCCAACACTGGAGATAACCCGTAGCAGTCACTGCCGACAACTGCTGGATACCAGCCACTATAGAAGAGGTGCCACGCCGGATTGCGTGGCACATCTATCCATCAGCATAAACCAAAACAGAAATTATCTCGGGAAGACTCTCTGGCCATGGGCTACAGTCCCGGGACCGTGGGATAGGTCACGCCGGAATCACAGGCCTACCTGGATAGAGTGGTCCGGACGTTAATGCCCGTAAAAACAGTAATAAAAACTCCCATTAGACCAGACGTTGTACCACGACAGGAACGCACAGTCTTCTCTTCTCCAGGACGTCTTTTCCTCTTAAGTCTTAAGTGTGAAATGGCCATTAGCTTTTCTCTTTTCTGTTTTATTCATAGCCTAAACGAAATTTCCAGATCAGCGACTAGCTCATGTCTTAGGAATTAGAAGTCTGGATACGTTAACTTTGGTAAAGTGCGGCAGATTAAACCAACTCAGCTGGAATTCAAGTGCACAATAAATGTTTATGTATGTACTTGCTTGTTTACTTACTTACTTATGTGCAATGGAAAAGTTAAGCATAGGCCTAAGTACTGTAAATAACGAAGAAACATTTTAACAAAAGTCGCAATTTATCTCTTTCAAAAAATGATTGCTTCTTCTGCGGGTCAGTCCAGTACTGCCATTGGAAAAACAAGCGTTTAGATGACGCTGGCAATTTTAATACGATCTGAATCAAAAGTGAGTGGATCCGACTCGTTTTCTCGTTAATCTGTTAAAATCACATCACACTCATACCGGAATTACTTTCGATTCACGTCCGCGGTGCGCACATCACCTTGAGAAGATCGAGCTTCAATGTTTCAGGGCCGTATCTGCCAGTCCCGCAGGTCCGGCAACTGTCTGACCAACGATTGGAGGTATATATAAATTTTTCCTGTACTATACTTGACAGGAGCAAAATATTGATGCCGATTTTATAAAAATTCAATTTTATGAATAGTACAAATTAGTCCTCAACTTTAGGGGGCTCCGCCCCGGACACCCCATTAGGGTTCTTTTCCTAGCCCATGCTAGAGGCAGTCTCCAGACCCCACGTGGCTCGCTGTCCCGTGCTCGCCATAAATGCCACTACGGCGCGTCGGGCGAATAAACGGGAACATGCCATCACTACGGAAACCCACCAGAACCAACGAAGACTAACAGACCCACGAGAAAACAAGTGACACTCATACATACATACATGCATGCATAAGAGTTATTTAAAGTGGCCTAATGTTCCGAAAAACTGCTAAACCACTATGGAAGACTTATATGAAAGCCTAGGGAAAATAATTTAGTTTGGAGGAAAGAAAACCTTGAACAAATGTCACTTCAAACGGTTAAAGAAAACAGGCAGTATGGGAGCAGATGTGACTTCGTGCGGCAGAGTGTTGCCGAGCCGACTGCCGGCGACCGTAAAGGCACGTCGCCCATGGTCACCAGTCCAGTTGGCAGGCTTGCCGTGGATATGAAATTTGCCATCCATATCCATATTCATATCCACAAATTTTCCTTGGATATCCATAAATATATTCATGGATATCCATGGATATATCCATATCCACAGACGCTTATCGTGCTTATCGTAAATAGCCACTAAATTTTCGCGAAATACAGCAGTGCCACAGCGTCCACCCCCCAGGCATTTCTTTTGTGAAACTGTTAGAAATAAATAAAAGTAAAAAAAAATAAAACACATTTGCATTGAAATATGATTTTAGAAAAATATTTCCCGGCTGTCATGAAAATCTACCGTAATTATTTTATTGCTTTTGCTATAGCCGACCGTTGAGCCTTGGGTACGATATGTCGTTTCTCAGTCGATCGTCTTTTTAACCGTAACAAATGTATTGTGGCTAAACGGTACGTCGTAAGGAGTTGGCGATACCGTTGGATAGGGCGATAATGACTACCTATAAGCTGTTGAAAATAATCATGTTTTTATCTGCAGCTTTTTGGCCGCAATTTTAAATGCAGTGCTTCTGCCTGCAGCCGTCACTTACGTGCGCCAAATTACCGTATCTTATCCTAGCACTGATTTTAGCGTCCAGTATAGCAACGTCACCAGATCGTGTACGAGACTGCAGTCACTCTGGAAAATCGCTATCTTCCCGCAACCGAAAGTCGGACATTGGCTTTCTGATATAGGCGGACGGTCGGCCTATCGCAGCAACAGCTGGAATTTTTTGTTCTCCAAGACGCATGCTGCATTCATGTACGTCTACAGGTATAGATAGAGTGAACGCTTTGAAGAGGACTTGGTTTGTGCTTCCTACTAGGATTAAATGTGTTAGGAATCCAAAACGTTTCTAATTTTGTTACCGTTTGATAAAAAAAGAATAAAACTAGAAAGCAATCATAGCTCGCAAGACTACCTCCGCCAAGGCAATGCTATTCGCTAGGTGGCGTCACCATATTTGCTTTGCCAGTGGTTTCGCTTATGCCCCCTTTAACTCAATGGTAACGAAAATTTCATAGTGCTCCAGAATTTAGGATTCCTGCCGGATTGCCCCCAAAATTGAATCACCTGTAGCTTACCTATATGCCACGCCCGACATACACTCAAAATTTCAGAAAGATCCGTCCATAACTTTTTGAGTTATCTTGCTAACACACAGACAAACAGACAGACAAACAGACAAACAAAAACCGGCAAAAACATAACCTCCTTGGCGGAGATAATAATCTCACAAATTGATAGACCGTTTGTTGCCCAAACAACAGTATTAAAGCACCATAGGCGTAGATTAAGACCTGTTGTTGCTATAGTGCACATAAATTAATTTAGGCTAACAAAATAATAACGTGCTGATATCACTGATTATTCATTAGACTCAATAACATAAATAAACGAGAAAATGAAGAGTAAAAACGACAGACGAAAAAAATATTAGTCCTATATAGAGATAAAACACTTAAATATTCAGTTTAATTAGCAAATGCGACAGCACAATATCCATGGATATATCCACAGGATGGCTGAAGTCTGATATTCACACATGGATATATCCATGGATATATCCATGGATATCCTACTGGTGCCATCTTTGTGAGAACATGTCTTCACAGTGCAAAATAGTCTTCAGCTTCAGGTGGGTTTCACTTCCCTCGTCCCCACCAGGATCTGCCCGTGGACCCCACTAGGACACAAGCCGCAGCTCAGAACCCCAACAATTCGTAAATGACATAAATGCCGGACCAATCCAAGCGACGCTGCTACGGCTCTGTGTTTTTCAGGTACTTATTATTTTGTGGCGTCCGTAAAAAGTAGGTTACTTTCGAACAGAATTTTGCAGTGCACAGAGGTGAATTTTTATCGAGTACAGAGATGACGGATTTATCATTTCTGACGAAAGCCGACCTCCGCAGTGCAAATTGGGCTCTCAGCATAAATCACGGCGATCGATCGACTGCAATAATTACAGCATCGAATATTGTTCAGAGAATGTCCGAACAGATGAAAGCAAGCATCGTGCCTATAATTATAGTGTTGGTCGGTTGCTGAGACAGTGTTCATGCAGGTATGCGGATAAAAACGCCGGCACATAGATCGTTGTGGTAATCGGACGGCGAAGTAGCACGACAAGCAAGACGATAAGATTAACTCTTCGTATAGAACAAGAAAATATAGCCAGCAAAGCAGTAGTATTTTCAGTATAACTAGTATATAGTGGGCTTAATGGTAGTAGTAAAAAATAACGTCTATGGTGCTGCTGTCATTATAGCACTGCCACTACGAAAGTTCACCCAGTTTACTTGACGAATGACGAGTGTAGCACAAGCGCCGGCGGATGAGCGCTGACTTTTGAACAAAGCCGACCAGTCTGAGCTTTAAAGCCGCCTAAATCGGCATCTACTGTAATCGAAAGTTTGTTACGACTCGTCCTCCGAAAGCTGATACTTATTTTACCATCCCACAGACGGCACAGAGGGTAAAAGGCTGAGTCAGCCTGGCTGGCTGGTAGCGTTTCGTACTGAGACGGTTTAGCATAGGTATAGGCCTAATGTGCCCGCAAACAGTTACCCCTGCAAGCATTAACCGGACTCAGAGTACAGTAACATCGTTTTCTTCGTATAGGCCCTCTATACTTGAAAAAACGTTTTCAGTCAATGCCAATGTCTTAACCCCATGCTATAGGCTTGAAAGTGCCACTGCAGAGCGGCGCTTTAGAGGGTTAACTCGGTGTCGCCCCGCTGGTCATTCATGGTCAGTCGATGACGAGCGAAATCTATTATCGGACAAGACCAAACAATTCATGGACGATCAGACGACAGTATCTCTCCACGGTAGCGGGGACTTTCAAATAGACTCCAGAGACTGCATCGTCATAAATATTCTATGCAGATTAAAGCGGCGGACATCGACATTTAACGACGAATTAAGGATAAACCTAGATCTCATCTCATCGCTATTTAGACTTCTAAATTACCCACTGACTTTGTCTTGCTTAAAGGCGCATACAGAGCGACGTAACTGAACTGAACTGAACTAACACGGTTTAGTTTTTGATGAACTGACCAATGAGCGAGCAAAGCAAGCCCATTGGTCATTGGTTGACACGTACGTGCGCGTAGTCATGTAGTTACGGACGCCGTAAGACTGCGCTTACTGTAATGCATTACAACTGGCTCATTGGTCAGTTCGTCAAAAACGAAACCATGCCAGTTTAGTTTGGTTTAGTTACGTCGCTCTAAATGCGCTTCAACGTAATTCAACCTATCCTTACAGGGCATTTTGGTCTAACTTGGGTCAGATCAGGGTTACGTTTGCTGATCGTGGTATAAAAAGACGAAGGGGAAAATGCTTCCATCCACGATTCCGGTATACTTTTTGCCGACGTGTGCTAAGGGAAGTTAACAATAGTAGCTAAAGGCGTGTACAGAGCGACAGAAATGAATTGAATTGCACTGACATTTATGCATTCTAGTGCATTTAGGCCTATGTCACTTTGTACACGTCTTAATGTTTCAAGCAACTCTTGAGGTGATAGTGATTAATGCGGCATTTTGCTTTTTAAGCAGTTTGTGCAAACATATTAAATTTATTGTGTTGATGTTATTGCATTATTTACGGCTTTAGATTTTATTTTACGGCTGACACTCTGCAGTGAGTAGTGGTTTTCGGAAGTTCGAAACCGCCGTTGTTCGCCGCCGCTGTCGCCGTTAAATACCCCGTTTGCACGATCAAGCAAACATCGAGCAATCATCAAGCAAACATCCAGCAAATGCATTCAAAGTATACGTGGATGACGCTTGCTTTAATTGCTTGATATTTGCTCGACGTCTGCTCGATGCTTGCTAGATGTTTGCTTGATGATTGCTTGATCGTGTAAACGGGGTATAACGTTCCACGCCGCCGCAGCCGCCAATAAGCTAGCAGTTTTAGCGGTTTAGCAAATAAAAACAAAATCAAATAGTGTGTTGTGCTCACACTGCTGCAAGCAGAGCAGCCAGATCGACTGCGCGTTTCCGTCAGTCGTCACGATGCCATTGGTGACAATATTAATAAATGAATATTAATAAGCATGACTAATAATCATTAAACTGACGATCATTGGTAACGTTGTGAGTAAAGGTAATTGTTGCTTTTGGGTGTCAAAAATTATTACCAGTTACAGACGTCTTAGCGGTTTTTGCCAGCTGTTAAGGCTTTAGCAAACGGTTGAGGAGACTAGTGGGTATAGGGCGGTTATGGTCGGTAATGCTTTTTTCCCGTCGGACGATAACTCACGTGTCGAGCTGGTGGAAATTTCTGCATGCGCTTTTTGCCATGCAGCCTTGTTCCAGTGTCTGTTTTGTAACGTAACGTAAAATTACTGATAACTCAGTCACAGTTGCAGAACACAGACTCAATGATGTCATAAAACGCCTTGTCAGTGCTCGCATGAAAGCAGCGCAACCGCAGTAGGGCCTACTACCGGCGTCGCGTTACGAGCTCTGGCTGAAAATGAAGACTGCCGTCGATTTTGGGACATTCGGATCCTCACAAAGGCATTTGATAGCAAGCTAGAAAGATAGCTGATATCAAGTGATGCCGCAAATTATACTAACTGCGTTTCTCGAGCGGCTGAAACACCTTGCCGTCCGTTTATGATGGGACATTAACTTTGCTTCAAGGATTACATGACGTAGCCAAAACTTAGTCAGTTTAAAATGCAGGAAGTTGAAAATTTTCGACAGATAGCTGCAATTTTCCTACAGAGAAAATAGGAGCGCTTAGAATTTTAATTTTGCCCTTAAATATTTTAAGCGGGGTATTTTTCAACCACGTATTTTGTATGTTTAAAAGAAAATACATTTGCAGACAAAAATAAATTTTTGGACAGGTTAAAATTAAGGGAAGGGGTGTCTGTTGCCCCGCTACGACGTCACTATCTCCTGCAGCTAACAAACGACTCGTTATTTTGAGGCGTACGCAATGCATTTATTAAAACGTTTTCTGCTCGCCACGGTTAGTTAATCGATAGCCAATAAACTCGGTTGCAGCTAACTGCGCAATGTTTACGCAAGCAGCTCGCAGCCAACACTACGCCACTTTTTTGGATGGTCAACATAATAATTAATTATTGCGTAATATACGAAAGCTAGAAAAGCTTGGACTGCACAAAACTTCAGCAAAACTAATGCTGCCATTTCTCAAATAAATTTGTTTTAATGCAATCTGTTTTTATTCATCTTTAAAAAATTCCTTCACACAATATTTGGTCAAAATCCGTTCGTCACTTCTTGAGTAATCAATGACAGACAGAGATTTCTAGTGCGTGCTTACTATTTTAAACTATATAGCCCAAATTTTTGCTCGGAAAGGGTTTGACTTTTTTCTTCTGGTTCTTTCCTTTCTTTCCCTTCGGTTTTCCTTTTTTGTTACTTTTTAAAATCCACCTACCAGGTCTGGAGGAGCGCTCTTCCACGGAGAGATCTGGGCGAAAGCTGCAAACGCTTTTTTACGCATTTACGGTTCTTAAAAAAGTATCGCATGGCAACATTTTAGTCATTTATAGACTACACAAAATTGATATTTGTGTTTTTGTTGACTTGTGAAGTAAAAAGTTTCCAACTATTTGAAGGGAAATTTAAACCGGAAACCTCCTCCCCTTAAATGCGGCGCTGATAATATCAGATGGCACATTAGGTGTCGTCGATTTAGCAGTACGATTCACAATAAAAACATCAGATAATGAAACAAACGGATAATACTATTGGATTCGGATTGACAGAGTGGCTCGATAACGAAAGCAATTTCGGACAGATGCAACAGTGCCGGTGTCACATTATAATGTCTCGCACATAAAAAATCCGCCCCGGGAAAAGATAATCATTGGAAATGATAATGTCTTGTTCTTATTAAAATATCGACGGTCCCATAAAAAGTCTCCACATTGTAGGCTCGCTCTCCAGAAAAGTCTCCCAAGCCGACAATTTGCCGGCAAAACTTTGCCCCGCAACTTTTCTTGAAGGGGCAATCCTACAATGAGACACCGGTGAAACCGCTTGCCTTTACAGCCCGAGATGACACTATACATCACCCGGGCAAGCAGCGAGACTCAATTGTGACCGTAACGAAACAAAAAAAAAACTATCGTATGTCATTGTGTGATTTCCGTTAACGGCAACGACAACTATGATTTGTTATTATAGTTTTGTTTGTACAGAAATTTTTATTTAAAACAGCGTCGCTCAGCTCACTCGTCTACTTTAAAAAATAGGGGCCTACTGCGAATTCAAAAAGATAACTGAATAAAAACAATCTGTAGTAGGCACATGCACTTCAACACTGTCACCGACTTTATTTCAACATTTATATGTTCCGCTTACCAAATTATTCTACGAAAATTAAAAACTTACACGCAATATATTGTGTGTAAATTTTTGTAGAATAATATATACAGGTGCATTGCTATTCCCATTCCCGCTACTATTTTATTTCCATTTTCATTTTATTCCCACTATAAGTTACATCCGGAATTTTTATTTCATTACATTTTCACAAAAATTTTATATCTATGCACAGTGGTTTCTATCCCTATACCTGGTAAACGGAGCTTGCGCCTAATGAAAAATAGGGGAAGTTTTGAATAAGTTGTAGATTAAAACTTCTCCCTTATTTTCATTGGGTAAACTACACTCTTAATAAAACTCCTCTATTTTTACTTTTTTTCAATCTACAACTTTAACAAAACTCTTCCCATATTTTTACTTTCCTTATTTTTCAATCTACGCTTTTAATAAATATCCCCCTATTTTTCCTATTTTCGCTGGACAAACTGCACTTTTAACAAAACTCTCTTCTGTTTTTACTTTCCCCTATTTTTCCATTTTTTCCCTAACAAAACTTTCTTTTTAGAGGGAAAGAAGCCCAAAATAGAGGGAAAACTTCAGTCAGAAATTGAGAGGAACCAGAGCCCAAAACTGGGTGAAAAATTGCGCCCGATTTTGATTCCACATTCTGGGGGCAGCGGCGGATTCAAGGGAGGTGAAAAAGGGAGCGGCCGCTGACTAGATGCGTATTGAAACAAGTGACAATTTTGCATTATTTTTGCATAAATTTTTGAAACATTTTTCGCAGAGGAAGCACAGCCCCTCCCCAAACCCCGCTCCCTACCTTTCTGCCTCTATTCCAAATTTCTGGATGAGCCACTGTTTCCATGAGATTTCTCACTTTGCATGCGCCGCCTCTAATTGTTACATTGTTCTCTGAAAAGCCAAGTACGACTAAAATAACAACGCGGTCGGTGCAGTCGTTTAAGCGTGCAGTCGACGACGCCGACTGCTCGGCAGCAGTTGTCGTTCTGGCTGCTGCGTAACGTACGTATTATGCGCACGGCGTTTCGCTTGAGAACTCTGCAGTGCTGTGTGCGGCCTATCCACCCTCTCTTTCAGCTCGCACTATATAATACCGCAGCGTTTCGCCCGCCGTTTATAAGCCGGCTGCTGACGCTGGCGATACTGCTTAGGATGCCGACGGATGTAAGAAGCGAGAGAATTAGCTCTTAAGACGCGTACTAAGCGAGCGAAGTGAATTTTGAAGTAAAAACGAAATGAGCAAAACTTCCAGTTCGTTCGCTTTGTGTCGTACGGTGCAGAGCCTCGCAAGTGAACTGGAGACATTTTAGTTCGCTTTGGTTCAGTTCATTTTCGTCGCTGCGTACACTTTTTTTTAGCTTTCACTAGGAATATCGCTATATGTTAGACGATGTATTTCTGAATAACTTTCTGTCTGAAAACGGTTGCAACAAATCTGCAGCATACCTCGTGGTAATTTCAATACGCAGATTGCGAATTAGGTTGGTAGTCGTCAACATTGCATCCGTCGGAGTGGTTACTGTTGGAACGCCGACGGCAGAAACGGACCGCGGGGCAGATTACACGGATACTGGCGGGTTCATACGGGTCGACTCTGGGCTGGTAGGGATGAGCTTCTAGCACGAAAGAATACCCGAACAGGCGACCGTACGGCATCATAAAGCATTAAGCTCATAACTGCACGCACGTTCGCGTTAACCACATCGGCTCGCTTTACCGGAATCTCTTCAACGGCGTCTAATTCGTGAAATTGTCTTCCATTGATTTCACTGCATCGTTCTTCGCGTAATATCGTATTATACGCTGCTAAAAATTGTGTATCGACGAAACGCAGAAGACGTGTGAAAGGCAGGAGAGACACTGCAGAAATAAAGAGCATAGACCGGTAGGCGATGTGGCTTGCAACTTCATGTTGTATACAATAGGTCAGCTGCGGACAGATGACGCCGATCGCAAGGGTAGCCAACTGACAATCTTGAGCGAAGATATCTGGTCGACCAACTGCGAGCGAAGGCTGCGTGCACCGCTAAATTGTGAAAATACTTTTACGTCAGTACCGCCGTCTTGACAGGCTAAAGACGCGCTATTTGACAGTAAGGGTCGCTTCCAGCAATCACGCACGCGACAATTTTACAGTGATGATCATCTAGTCTGGTGTTGGATCAGCCAAGACGTCGTCATGATGTGCTGCTGTCGCGACGCTGCAGCCAGTGGACAGGCGGACGGACTGCAGGCACGTAGGGGTCAAGGTCAGGGTCAGGGGTCGGCAGCGGACATCGAGGAACCACATCAACATCATCACCATTCTTCGTCCTCGCGCGTCGTCAGACTGGCCTCGTTTGACGAAGATCTCATTACGCCCGTCGAAGTCGACCAGCTCACCAACAACCGACGAAGTAAGATCCGTCATGGTATTAATGTACGTTACTAGCTTTCCAATGTTTTTTGACGCGGTATATACAGCTACATGCTGTAGGCGTCCATGTAGTACGATGTGTCTGTCTGTCGTCTGGATTTAACGTATGCATTATGGCTAAGCGTTAGGTCTTAAGGGAAACATTTTACGTAAATAATTAGCCCTTTACCGAGGCGTTTTCCGTACAAAATTTGGGGATGCACTTTAAGAGAAACGTATTCAAATTTGGGGTTGAATCGAGCCGGGTAAAAAATGTGCGTTTTTAACCGAAAACTAGCCATATCTCGGAAACTGTCAGAGATAGGGCCAAGGTTACTATTAATCACTAATAAGAAGTGGCATATGCCCTTTCAAATGAGATGAAAATCATCGACCTTGGATGACCTTGCAGGTCAGCACTGCAACAGAAACTGTATAGGCTGTAGCGCGTCTTCCCTAGCCACAGCTGGGCTTTTTTGATTATGTTTTTAGGTTGCCCGGAACGGTAGTCTGGCAGCCTTATGTTATACTGCTGATGTTTTTATTCCTTTTCAGTGCGAGTTCTGCGAGCTTTGTCGACCAGTCGCCGCGAAACTTTGCCACGTGGTAGAAAGTATTTTGATTGTGCGTATCCGATAGAATAAGCTTGCGTAGCTTACGCAATTGGCGAATGCATGTCGTTTACGACATGATTTTGTTGCTTGTTTTTCTGTTGCAAATTTCTACTAGTGTATGAGCTCCGAACGTGGCCCAAATCGGACCGGTTGACCTTTATCACCGTCTCCATCTTTGGACGATCACTTGATATATTTTTATTTCAAACCAGAGCAGTAGCAGATTAGGGGTTTTTCTGTCGTCGGCGCGCTATAAGTTCACGGTTTATCAACTTATTTACTTACTTACTGGCAGGGACGTCGAGAGCCACAACG
>Ga0209367_1006023_pt1 | contig 16793 bp, 9 predicted proteins | sample WorMetLIZISLAND2_FD_187412 | JGI IMG/M metagenome (GOLD analysis project Ga0209367, IMG submission 187412) | Marine gutless worms symbiont microbial communities from Max Planck institute for Marine Microbiology, Germany - Olavius geniculatus... ... | reverse complement strand
TATATATATATATATATATATATATATGTAAAAAAAACTTACCAGTTTACAACTGTGTGTAAGGACGAAGTGATGATATCGGTCCACTAAAACAGCAAAAATCATTTGGGTAACCTTAGATGTGGCATATGGCGTCTTTACAAGCTAACTTTAGTTGGTAATCACTAACATAGTCTAAAGCCTTTTTTATTTGATGTTATTTGTCGAATTAGGCCTACTTGTCCAATGGTTACCGATTTGGCCGAACTGCCCAAAATGTGCACCGTAAAACAACAGATAGGCCTAAGCGTAAAATATAAGCTTAACTAATGTAAAAGTCTGCGTAATGACGATATGGTAATCTCATATAGCTGATTTCACTTTAGACCAAAATACTATATGCCTGCTGCATCGGGTGGTCAAAAGTCTGCATTAGTAATGATTTGATATCAGGATTTCATTTTTTCAGCAAATTTACGTTTTATCGCAACCTACGTAAAAAAGTAAAAAGCTGTGTTCACATTAGTAGGCTCTTCCTAGCGACAAAACTCGTGTGCTCTTTGGTTACTTACTTACTTCCTGACAAATGTCCGAACGTAACTAGGCGTTTCTCGGTCTGCGATTGCAGCGAGGCAGCTGCTGCAGCTGCAGTATTATCGCGGGCGTTATCTGCGCAGCTGATCGGTCGCGGTGCCTCGCACCGTGAGTACCGGTACTGTTATTATCAAGTCGCAGTCACACGCAGTCGCCGCATTCCTCGAGGACCTCGACAGAGCGGATTAAACCGCGGATCAATAGGCGTTGCTTGTAAACAAGCGCCATTCTACCACCCAGCGAGCGAGCCAAAGCAGAAGTCTCGGGTCAGCAGTTTCAGCGTCGTGGGCGGCCGGGCGCCTATGCAGTCTAGACCACCTGCGACGAAACACTCCCCCCCTTTGCTACCAGAAACTCCTTACGAAAAAAAACCGCTAAGACAAAATGCCGCTAAGAAAAAACCCTTAGTATAGAGCCCTGCAACAAACGGCTTCCCACTTGTGATAAAAACCCCCTACGACATCAATCCCCTACAACAAAAAAATCGCTTGTGACAAAACCCACTTACACAAAAACCCACCTGCGACAAAAACCGCCTACATAAACACCCCTTTTTTCCCGTCCAAAATTTCATTTGATATTCACCTCGAATGTTGGAAAAATTAATTATATTTGTCAATACTATACCAATATATTTTTTAAAAGCATGTTTCATCACATTATTTTTGTTTTGGCAGGACACTGCAAAGAACTGAAACAAAACATTTTCTTAATTCTTTTGAAACCTTATTAGGCCTATTTCTGCACACGCAGATTATGAATCAAACCGCGATCATCGCTACTTAATGCAGCAAAAACAGAAGTTGTTGATTTTGTTAGACGAAGAAAAATGTCATTCAATGATGCGCAAGTGAAGCACAAATTGCTAAAAAAGATATAATTCATTCAACTACAAAACTCGAATAGGTAAAGTAAGGTAAAGTAAAGTGTAAATAATTTACACTTTACTTTACTTTTTATGGCATGCGATATATGAATTATTTATATGGCGCATACTCGAGAAAATCTCTAATGCGCTGAGTGGCAAAAAGGTGTCACTTTTTTACCCACCCTGTACGTCCAAGTTGACATGATCGTGTTTCGCTCGCCGCGGGGAGGGGGGTGAAGCGCAAGAGGTTAATTGTCAGTGCGGCTTGCAGCCACCGCTATGCGACAGCGTCACGTAATGATGGATATCTGCGATGCGAAGCATTGCCTCTTCACCAGGGGACGTGCGACCTTCGCCCGATTGCAGCAGCTACTTGGAAGCAACTGACGCAGCCCCCATCAAATGACGCATGACCGACGGTTGCAGTGAGAATTGCTAGGCCTCACCGTGCAGTGATAATGATCGGAGTAATAAACCAGCTCTGATAGGACGAAATCTTATGTTCTTTCTGCCTACAAACTACATAGGCGTTGCCTACTTCGCACAGCGGATGCACTGGGTGCAAACCTGCAATGCACCTAAATAAAAATTCCACAAAGATAAATTTGTTCTGTAAACATATTGTCCTTGCTAATGGTCGTCTTGATGTTCAGGAGCAAGTCAACGTGATTGGCTGCTATTAAACGCGTTTCCTGGTTTGTAAATTCACCCACAGTACACAGGCGGCGCTGGGAAAGCTAACGCGCTTTCCAAACTCTTTAGTCTATTTGAAGGAGAAGCCGCGTCGCTGAGCAGCAAAATGGAAAAAAGGAAAAGAAAGAAAAAATGAAAGAACATGGAAGGGCAACAGGCGAAGAGCAGTAAAAAACTAAGGAAAGAAAAAGAGAGGAAAGAAGAAAGAAAATTAAAAGTAAAAATTTTGCACCCAGAAAGTCGTTGCCTATATTCCTGTGCGTCCATCCGCCCGTATGTTTGTCTCCAAGGATTATCGCAGTCGTCTTAGTCGATCTGCGGCAAAGGTGACTACGTGCATTGATTTTGTGTAGGCCTTACATGCTTGGACTTAAATCTATTTCTCAGGACAGCCACATAATAATGATCAATGAAGACACGTACTAGAGTGAGCCAGATCTTGAGCGTAATGTGACTGTGTGCTTCATCCAGACCAAGAACTTCTACCAGAGAAGCGCCAAGCTGGACACGGACAGGAACATCAGGTCGTCGCACTGGGCGTAGCTGTCGGTTGTAGCCGTGTATCAGCCGTCCGTATAGGACTATAGGCCTAGTAAACTCTCTCAGCCAGGGCCGCATTATTCTCGAAACATCTTAGGAAGATCTTAAAACACTTTTTAGGAAACATCTCAGAAAGAACGCGAATTCTCGAAACGTTTCACGAGGAAATCTTACGACGATCTTGGAAAAATGGTCTTAGGAAAGACTTCAGAAAGAGTAGGCCTACTGCACATTCTCCAAACATATCCGGGAAAGAAATCTTAGGAAGATCTATAAAAAATTGTTAAGAAAGTTTCGAGAATGTGGACCTGATCAGTACCTTTGTAATCAAGCTGTATCAGTCGTCCGTATTTTCAGCTCTCCTCCGGAACGTAGACGAAATCCGATGAAGTGTTCAGTTCTACAAACTAGATCTGTGGCCCTGACTGTCTGGATCCAAACACCGAAAACTCCTTCAGACTAATGTCCATAATGATGATGATGATGATGTCGATGAAATCTCGTCAGCTGTCTACATAATAATAACAATAATTGAAGGCGAATATCAGTCGTCCGTAGAGCTCTTGTGCCGGACGTATGCGACCGGCTGCCACATCGCCGACCTGTCAATCACACCATCGATAACCTAAGTAAGTAACAAGCGTCACGAGATTCCTCGTCAGAGCCGTAAATAAATCAAGATAGGTTTGCGACCGCGGCCCCGCCCAAAAAGTCGCCTCTATTGTAGAGCTTAAGCTTACAACATTCCCGGGCTCTTTAGCATAACTTGGGAAAAGAGTAGGCCTATCAAAAAAAGAAAGAAAGGGGGGAAAATGAAAAAGGGAATATAGTGCGTGAGTAAAATTTTAAGCCGCCCACAAAGCAACGTAACTGAACCGAACTGAACTGAATTGAGATGGTTTAGTTTTTGACAAACTGACCGATGGATAAGTAGTAATGCATTACAGTAAACACCGTCCAACGGAGTACGCTTCAACCAATGACCAATAGGCTCACCTTGTTTACCCATTGGCCAGTTCGTTAAAAACTAAACCTCGTCAGTTCAGTTCAGTTACGTTGCTCTGTACCCGCCTTTACGTCGAGCTCGACACAGTGTCATTATAGGTCGTTTGGGGGACACGCGGGCGAATAAGAGAAAACGTAAAGCGTAATCCTCGCAGAATGGCGTGAGAGCTGCTGCTTCGCGTGACCGACGACGCCGACTTACGCTGCACTCTGGACGACATTGCAGCGCATCAAAGTCTTTTATTGCTGCTAGCTATTCTATTAGTGGTCAATGATGATCATGCGTCTATCTTGCAGGGTTATGGAAATATGGGCGTCAAAGATATTGCAGTCACGACTTTGACTTTCTTTGGTCATCTAATTTTGTGGTCACGACCTTGACCTTTGGGGTCACGTGACGTCATCGGTAACCGCCGACGTACACTAAACGACGAGACATTGCATCGTAGTCTTTGATTGCTGCCCGAGACAAGACAAGAAAAGATCGCGGGATCGTGCTGAGATTATGTCGCACCAGTGACTGACTGACGAACGGACTTGCGCCACCACATCAAAGCATACAAAGAACGAACACATAACGTTACGATACAGCTTCAATGGCGTTTATTGTCTGCTGCAAAGCCGTGCAAACTTTGGTTACGTCTGCAAGTTTGAATCGGTTTTTATTCTTTTTTATTGTGTGTTGTGACTTTATCGTGCAGGCTTACAGTAGGTCTATTACACCAGAACTATGCTTTTAGTTACAATTTACAGTATTCGGCTGTATAGCCTTAGGTCTAGATCAGTTCTAACATTTTATACACAGTGAAAATTGACAAATTCTCGTAACGTCACTAATATAACACAATAAGCCTATTATTATCTATCGATTACAACAATTAACCAGGTCTGTTTTAAATACAACGCCAAAAGTTAAAAAACGTAAAAGCGTGTGCAGAGCGCCGAAACTGAAGTGACATGATTTAGTTTTTGACGAACTGAACAATGGGTAAGCAGTAATGCATACAATTATGCACTGTTCAACGGTGTCGGTGGCCTACGTGACTACACCCACGTACGCGTCAACCAATGACCACTGCGGTCGCCTTGCTTTCCTATTGGTTACTGTCAAAAACTGAACCGTATCAGTTCAGTTCCGCTCAGTTCACTTACGTCGCTGTGTACGTGCTTTAAAACTACACGCATTAAGACGTTCTCGGAAAAATCAACGAAAAGTTTTCGTGTGTCTGTAAGACGTTCGGAGTGATATAGGATTCAAGAGTGAATCGTTGCAAGGCGTGAAAGATGCCTGTGATGAGAAATGCAAATATTTTAGTTCCGGGTGTAACGATGCGGTTCTGCAGGGGTTCAATATACGCAGATTGGTTCGGCGGCTTGATCAATGCAGCAGCAATCCAATCGAACGGTACTCCTGGACGCCATGTCACACTCACACTGGCCCGTTTCAGCGTTTACTGTAGGCCTATGTTACGTCGGACATTACGGCATACGCTAATCAATCTTTTCGTTCGTCGTAGCAAAAAAACAGTTGATTTGTACTTTCGTATCGATGTCACAGTAGGGCCCATTGTACTCACTATGGCGAGCGATGCGAGTTAGAACAAGTAACCAAAGTAATCTGGTATTAGGCGGAATCGCTCTCTTTCTATTCGCCAGATGACAGCAGCAATTTGCATTTGTTGCATGCTTATGCTGGGTGCACGACCCCCAAATCTTCCCTTCCGACGGGATTCAGGGACCCCATGTAACATACAGTGTCACTGGATACCACTAATAATGACTACGGCAGACACAATAACACAAGAAAAAGAAAACTAAAAAAGCAAGCACACATGCACATACGCAAGCACCCTCACACCAAATAAAAGCAAAATGCCTCTCAACACAGGGTTTCGCACGATACACACTCTCTCTACCACCATATCGATATAAAGTCAGTAATTTCATGTATTCATCACTCGTAATGTACCTGCTAAACGGCATCTAATTCCGTCGAACAATTTAAGCTGGACGCACGAATGTCACAGACGACAAACAGACAGACAGACAGACCATGCAATATGTGCAGCAATAAACTTAGGCGAATCTTTTTGCGCTAGAGCAATTTCGCCAAAAATTGAACCATTTTTATTTGATCTTTCGAATGCCATTTTGTCAAGCAGAGCATATACATGTATTAATCCTTATTTGTAGTTTTATTTTACGTCTAAACACTTATTTTTTCAACAAAATTCAGCGGCATGTGTACTGTTTAAACTCTTAACGTTTTACTTCTTAAGAAGTAAAAACTTGTGGATATCAGTTTTGCTTTCCCAGTTGCGTTTATATACGTTTTTCAAATGATCTGTTGTTATCAACTTGTTAACCGTGCATTGCTTTTTTCCCGTGTTTCTGTAATTTTTCTAGATGTTTGTCTCTTTGTGTGTTTTGCTTGTTTGTTGATGCGATAAAAATGTACTTACTTACTTGACGGCAACTAGGATAGACATGCAGTGGACTAAACAAGATCGTTTTTAACTTGTAAAGCCGAGGAAAAGGCGACAAAACGATCAGCTCCACCAGGCCTACGCCCGGCAATCAGGCATGTTTTACGGGCTCGAGGCCACACTGCATTGTAATGTATGCACATCACGGCCGGACAGATTGAAGGAGCGGCCTAAAGACATATCGCTTGATTAGGCGATTGAACCGCGGCCGATGAACTAACCAAGTTGATTACCTTGCTTTGTCGCTCGCGCTTAGGACACTGCGTCCGATGGTCGCTAGCGAGCTTGTATATGGGTTGACTGAAAATGCCAGACGTAGGCCTATTAAAATTGTAAAACATGTCTGATTACTAAAACGCAACTTGGAATTAAGTACGTCAACTGAATTTTGATCTTGGACGTTCTCCGAATCGGCGAAGTAAACGGCTACATGGGATCGAGCAATGCTAAATCTAAATCTAATCAATCTATTCAGCCGCTTGAAACATTTGCAGCTTTTAAGCTAGGTTTATGTCTTGTAATTACTAGATATCGCACTGTTAAACTGGGTAAACCGTAAGCGAGGACGCAGTCCGAGCTTATACCACTTCAGACAGTGCGGTATCGTAATTAAACCACGTTTAGATTGCCCAGGCTACGTTGTCGTTTGCTTCATAACGCATGACTGCAGCCGAAAACTGTGAAAACGGTTACAGTGCAAACTAAGTGTGGTTTACTTTAATGTCCGTTATTTTAGCGTCCTTTGTAGGCCTATATGTGAAAAATGCGATCAGCGGTCCAACTCCAAAGCAATTTTTCAACCGCACGCTTAAAACATTTACTATTTTTGAACTAAACATTTTTGCTCTCGATCGGTCTTTGAATATTTTTCCCAGCTCTTTGCAATCGTGAGTTGACTTATTTTTGTTACAGTTTTTCTCTTCTTGTTAATGGTTAGTTTTAGCTACGATCGTCTGTGTCTAGAACAGAAGTGTGCGCAAAAATAGTAGAAGCGTTCCTCGAGCGGCTGTTGTTAAGGCGCGTACAGAGCGACGTACTCGTAACTGAACTGAACTGAACTGACACGCTTAAGTCTTTGACAAACTGACCAATGGGTAAGGCGATTTTGTTCGTCATTAATTAAAGAGTATGTGAGCATAATCAAGCAGTCACCGACGCCGTTAAACGGTACCGACTGTAATGCATTACTGCTTGCCCATTCTTCTGCAGTTCGTCAAAAACTAAACCATGTCAGTTCAGTTCAGTTACGTCCCATAGTTTTGTACGAGCCTTTAGTTGAATCAACGTGGCCCGGTAACTATTAGGTCTATCTATGTTTTTTTTTGACTCTGTGGGATTTACGCACAGAATTAGAGATGCTCTAGTAGAGAATAAATCGTTATCGTGGTGCGAGATAAAAAAGCCGTGAGTGATGGGCTGACGCTTGCATTGATTGCATCCATGATGCATATAGGCTGTCTCTCAGCTCAAACACAAAACACTACAAACACTCAGACGAAGACGTGTGATAATAGAACTATCTCTGACTGCGATTTTGACGCCAAAAAGTCTTAAAGCCGTTGCGAAAATGAAAGAAAAACTATCAGTTTGAGCAAAAATAAGGTCAATAGGCGTCTTATAAAATATAAAAGCGATCACATATCCACCGAAACATCCACCGAAAATAGCGTTTTCACCAGGCGAACGCAACAAAATTCAATACAAAGGCTGCATAATTCAGAATTCGAAAACCACGAATCAGCATCGTGAACCAGATCGCTACGAAAATCTGAGCGGATGGTCTTTGGACCACCTAAGAATGAAATATCTTCAAAATGCGTTCACAATTTATAGTTAGGGTTGCCTATCTTGCGCGTGAACGCACAAACATCGAAACATAATTTTTTGCTTCGGTAGAAATAATAATGTTTATCAGACATAATAGGCCTATAATAGGCCTATCATAATAGGCTGATCCTACCGCGTGATCCATAAACAAGCACAAAGCGTCTAAATTTTATGCATTCGTAATTTTTTTCTAATACTAACTAATTTATCAAAATTTTTATACCCACACGAATAGTAAACTTGAAAAACACGAATTGTTAAAGATCCCAACATATTCTAAAAACGTCGTGAAAATTAGAATACTGACAGCTATAGTTTGTACCATGCTTCGAACCATTTTTTAAAGCTGGTTAAATTTCACAAGGTAGTGTAACGACGCGATTGAAATGCAATGGGATATCTAATGACTATTTAATTGTAAATTTAATCACAGTATATCGGCGATTTTTTGAAAAATGCATTTTTATTTGATGTATGGTTTACAAAACCTACAGGTCCGTTTTTATTGGACCACCCTGTAGACTCTAGGCTCTAGAAGTAAGTTATTTAACGCGAAGCCAACCTGACATGCCTCTCGGCGTTGACATCTTGCACAATAATTGTTTTGTTGAAACATAAAATTTTTTTGTATTTACACACAAAAAAACGTTTCGACTTCTTGGAGGATCCCTTGGCCCACACACTGCTTTAGGATAAGCGACTGCCAATAATTTGAGTGTTCATACCTGCATAAACAGAAGCAGTTTGAGGATGAGCACTAAAGCTCGACCTCCAAGGCGCCGCATCTTGCGTAGAATGTTTTTTCGCCAACAGCAGCTAAGCAGCAGCTGTAGCAGCAGCAGCAGCAGCTCAACAGTCTCTATACGCTAGTATTTCATGTCACGCCTTGAACGGTTCTGTCGGTATAGCTAGATGTCTTTCTCTCTCTCGCTATGCGTGGATGCAGCCAGTCACCCACACGATAGTGCTTGCTCTGCAGTAAAGTGTGGTTTCCGTGCAAAGCAGCGCGGACGCAAAAGACGAAACGGACGCAAGGGTAGCTTGCGGTGTCCGGACATAAGCCCTCGGACACAACCGCCTTATAAGACGAAACCTTCTCTTCCGCCGGGGCAGAACGAAACCTCTAAGACACAACCCCCTACGACAACCCCGCCACCTCTACCAACATTAGCTGTACCCGGTACTACACTGTGTCCCAAAAAGCATCCCCGACATTTTCGACTGTAACATGAAAAACAATCATCAAATTTTGATAATTTTTGGTACGAATATTTCCGATACAACTTGCCATCAAATGACCATTTAGTTTCCCACCTGACTCAACGTTTGTTTCTGCACTAACGGGGAAAACACAGCCAGCAAAATATTACTTTTTTATTCAATGCGATATGATTACTTAATTAACATAATGCGTAAAACACATTTTGTTTACATTTCTGACACTTTGGCTGACATTTCATCCAGTTGTCTATTTTTAACTGCCTGCAGTAAAATTGCTTGAAGTGTTGCCCATTATGCGAACACAAGCAAGGAGACGCTTTCTCCATTCACTGACAGCAGTATCAATGATGTTCTGCTCCAAACCAATCCAGGCAGTACAAGTCGCTTCTTGACTTCACAAACATTCCTAAACTTCATCTGGTAGACCCACTGCTGCATGACAGTCAAACCTTGTAATAGACTGGCTGTTGGGGCCCACAGATTAGAATAGATAAAATTTATTGATTTTTTTCATTCATTGTAACCCATATTATGCTTGGTCTGCTTTCCCCATGTAGTGCAAAAGCAGACGTTGAGTAAGTTAAATCTAAAAAAACTTATTTAATAGCCAGTTCTATCGAAAATATTTTTGCCAAAAAGTATTAAAATTTGCTAATCAGTATTTATGTTTTGATCGATAATGTTGGGGATGTTTTTCAAGGTTTTCTGCTTATTTTAACACATATTTCGCTTGATTTGCTTTTCCTAGGTAGTGCAGATGCATACATTGGGTGAGATGGGAAACTGAACAATCGTTTGACCGCACGTTTTATCAGGAATATTTGTACTAAAAATTATCAAAATTTGATCATTGTTTTCAAGTTACAGTCAAAAGTGTCGGAGATGCTTTTCTGGGACACAGTGTAGATAGACTAAAGCTGCCATTTTGTCATAATTTATAGGCTAATCTCATGTCGAGCAATTTTTTTTTGTTTTTATACTCCTACAAGCCGATACGGTAGGCCCTATGTGTTCGCGAAAAAACTGAGAACATTTTAAGCAAAGCAAAACTCTGTGATCATTAATCATTACCGATAATTTACACAACAGAATTTGGCGGCCATCGCAATGACGATAATAATTTTATCTTATGCTGTCGCATCGGCTGCCTAATAGTGACTGTCATGTACAGTCGCGACCTGGCTCGGAGTTGTAAGCGCGAGTTATACTCCGTTTACACGATCAAGCAAACATCAAGCAGTGGAAAGTGTCCAGCGTAAATTCACAAAAAGGCTACCTGGATTGTCTAATTACAGTTATGTGGAAAGGTTAAAAAGACTCGAACTGCAAAGTCTGGAACTAAGGCGTCTGCACTTAGATCTTATCTGGTGCTACAAAATTGTATTTGAGTGTGTTAATGTCAACATGTTTGAGTCTTTTCAACTAAGTAGTTATACTAGAACTCGTGGTCATCAATATAAGTTGTATAAACCATCTTTTGCTCATAACTGTAAAGCTACATTTTTTGGTCAAAGAATTTTGAACGTCTGGAATTCTTTGCCGGACAGTGTGGATTTTGCTTTTCTAAATAGGTTTAAGCAAAGCATTTTAAGTATAAATTTAAATGATTATTTAACGTGTTTTAAATCCTAGTTATTGGTAATTTTATATACAAATTGTGTTCGTAAATTGTGTTCGCACTTACGTTTGTTATTATGGACTTCCGTAAAAGCTTAATGCCTTGATGTTCCTGTCAATGTGATGCTAAATTGCAGTTTCTTGCGTGTAATATGTTTTGGACGAATAAATGATTGATTGATTGATTGATATATTTAAAATACAAGTGCAGTACGTGTGCTCTAATTGCTTAATGTTTGCTTGACGTCCGCTTGACGTTTGCTCGATGTTTGCTGCATGTTTTCTGGATGTTTGTTTAGGCCCGATGTTTGCTTGATGTTTGCTTCATCGTGTAAACAGAGTATTAGGCATCAACAGAAAACTGCCAAAACTTGTCTGTGATCCAAAACATCCGTAGGGCCTATTGCCATAAACGCACGAATCTAATTGTTATGCAACTGCTTATACAGTGTAGCCCAATGAGCACAGTACAGGTTGATTGCTATTTTGCTGATAGGCCCTATAGTGTTGTATTTTGAATGTCATAAATGCACCATTCACAGAAATAGCTTCGCAAATTTGACTGTTTTTTCCTTTACTTCAGTAACATATGGGTCGTTAGTTTCTCCGAAATGGCGAAATGTCAAAGTCAACCACCGTAAGTCGCTGTAAGACGTCGTTCGTTGCATTCCTGATCACTGCAATCGCAGTCATTTACGTACTACTATGTATGCGATCGTCATCGCTTCTCCCCGGCAGCGAATGGGCGTCGCGATATCTGAACGCAATTGTCAGGAACAGATCGAATCGTCGAACGAGTGCTGACGACTTGCTAATCATCGCTAACAATGTTTCCGTCAGCAGTTCTACTTCTGCTGCTACGACCGATCTCCTTACTGCGGCGCCGGAAAAACTCACGGCTAACAAAACCGGACGATACGTCAGCCTCAGCAAAGGTTGCTGGTTTTTTTTTCAACGGTGCATCGGAAGGTTGCCAACTAGCATTTTTCATAGTTTAAAAGAACTTGATTGTAGTAAAAATTTGAGTTCGGCGATTTGGCACCTTTTGGCAATTTTTTTCGAAGTTGGTAGTAACACTTAATTTCGAAAGGTTTATAAGTTTAGCAATAACTTTGCAGTATTAATAATACTTAAAAAATTTGACATTTTCGTCAGTAAAACTCACTGATGCTTTCGGTATTTACAGCCAAAAGAGTTGGTATAGCCTGATGCACCAAAGGATCTCAGGCCCGTAGCTAATAATGACCGGTTCGATTGATTTGATGGAATTTTTTTTGTCAACCAAAACGAAGAAATATTTAAGGGCGTCATTTGCGGGGGGGCTGAGAGGTCTATGGCCCCAAGGATTTATGGCTTTAATTTTATCCCTCTAAATCGTACCTTTGAATACGTTACGTATAGACTGCAACCATCGATGATTACTGAGGCCTCCTAGTGGTTTACAGAAATGACGGCACTTGAAATATTGCACAAAATAGTCTAACCAAAAACGTATCCACCGGATGCGATTTTCAAGAATTTTGCGCTCGAAAGTTGCATCGAGTGAAAACTTTTTTAGTAATTTTATGCAATATTTTAGTGGCGTCATTGGATTTGCCCCAGAATTAACCGAGGAAGCCTACAGCGCTCTCCAGACTTCCATAATTATGTAGGGCCGCTACGGGAGGCAAGAACCGAAATTGACTTTTCTGAAAATGTTTGACTACGAGCCTGCAGGGAATTTACCCCGGTGAATAAAACAACAGAATTAAAGCGCGTACAGAGCGACGTAACTGAACTGAACTAACATGGTTTAGTTTTTGACGAACAGACCATTAAGCAAACTGTAGAGCCTAAAGGTGCGTTCTCGCTGCACGCGTCACGCCGCGTGACGCGCGTTACGCGGCGTGACGCCCGTTAACGCGCGCAGTGAGAACGCACCTTAATGTATTAAGTAGGCACCGTGTAATGGCGTCGGTGGCCTACTTGACGACGCCCTCGTACGCGTCAACCAATGACCAGTGGGTTCGTCCTTCTTGCCCATTTGTCAGTTCGTCGAAAACTCAACCGTATCAGTTCACTGCAGTTCAGTTATACCCCGTATGCACGATCAAGCTGGCTCGCAGAGCTGGTTCAACGAGCTGGCTATATATGTTAGCTGGACAAGCCAGCTCGATATTTGCTCGACGCTTGCTCGATGTTTGCTTGATCGTGTAAACGGGGTATTACTTCGCTCTGTATACGGACATTTAGGATACATCGACGGACGTCGTGTTGGGAACCAGATGTTCGACCTGGCGGCAATGCTGCACGTGGCCCATCTGACCGGCAGAAGAGTGGCGATGGTCCGGCGTCACCCGTACGGCTGGCTGGACCAGTGGTTCCGGGTGCCGGTCACACGGGTCGACAACATCGACACCGAGCTCTGTCCGTGCGTCCAGGTCAATAGACCAATTGATGCTAACAAGGGTCGTGTGCATATAATCCGAAGGTTCGATAGTCCGAAAATGTAGGCATATACTGCAACATGCATTTTCACCAACTCTAATTCTTACCCTGACCCTAACTCCAATTTTGGTCGAGAGAAAATGTGGAGATTGAGTCAATGTCTGTAGAAGTGTACAGGAAAAAGCTGGAAAATTTTCGGATTATCGAACCTTTCCGGTGATTAAACTGACCCCGGTCCCAAGAGCAAGATCGACAGTTTTTTCATAGCCGGAAAACGAAAGCCAATATTTTTATGCAGCAAAAATGCTTCAACTTTTAACACCTGCATCATTCGCTGTTGAACAATTTTCGTCAAAGTATGCACGACACATAATACTTAGACAGTGACACCGTACATGTACACTGTTTTTGGAAAAAAGTAACTCCTAATAAAAATGTTAAATCTAAACATCGTGCACTCAATTTACAATAAGTTGTTAAAATAAACTCCAAATTTTGTTAAAATATATTACTTTTTCAGAGTTATTGATTGTTGAATATCGATAACGAAATATCCCCGTTACATTAGTAACCGACCTGTATGCGTAACTCTAACAAACAACATTTTAATTCTGGCAAAATTCTTCATCAATAATGCACCACCTGCTGGCAATCAAAGCGTTAGATTTTTAGACGAATTTGCTAAAACAAACAATAGTACCGCAAAACACTTTAGTTTCAGGTCTTTGTGTCTGACGTCTTCCACAAAAACATGAAATAAAAATTTTTTTTGAGAGACTTCACATAAGCCGCGGTAGCTAAATTGCTTGCTTAACAGATTTAGCTGAAATTTGGTGCTTTGTCTGTTAACAAACAGTGCATTGTTGACGTAGAATTTTGCCAGAATCAAATGATATTTGTTGGCGTTACGCAAATGTATTTTTTACTTGTGTAACGCCATATTGGCATCGGCGATATTTTGTTATCGATGTACAACAGTTAATGACTCCGGTAGGAAATAATATTTTTCAACGAAATTTAACGATTATTTTGCAATTTACGGTAAAATAAATGTGCAAAACTATATTCACATTTGTTTATATTTGACATTTTTATTGTACGATGTTTAGGGGGTTACTTTTTCCGAACATCGTATATAATATGCAGTGCGTGCGTGATACCTGATGCCATAATAACACAGCCTTATCATTATTTGACTACATATAGCTAGCGAAGACTTTGTTTTTTTTTTGTCTTCAAAGCGTTTTAAAACCAAGACCTTAGTCTCTAGAACAGGCCCTACACGACTGACTTTAGTTTTTATGCGCGACAGCAGCTACTGCTGTAGCGCGTCTTAGCCATCGCAAATTTGTCCGTCCGTCTGTCCGTCCGTCACACGGGTGGATCAGTCAAAAACGGTGCTAGCTATGATCACCAAATCTTCACCATCGGTTGCCTGAAGGACTCTGGTTTCAGGAACCGTAAAACTTTTCCATAAATTCGATAAGGGTCACCCCGAAGGAGGGCGCTAAATGAGAAGGGTGGAAGTGGAAAAAATTTACGATTTTCAGCCAATGTTGGAATTCCTGCATTAGACGTGGTGCCCAATACTGAAATTCATGCACTGGATATGACGCTAAGCGTCATCCGCCGTCGAGTTTAAATGAAACATCGTTGTGAACTTAGATTTCGATCGCACCGGGCCTACATACATGCATCGCTGTCGCGCGTTGAACCTCGTTTCCCTTTGCGTTAGCTAGGCTTTTCTTGTTTTAATAAGCATGCATAGCCTGTATGCCGTATAAATTATAATAGAAATTTGTCGAAATACAACCTTTTATTTTGATACAGATTGTTAACGTCTTGGCAAACGCTGCTGCCTTCGCAAAACCGCCAACAATATGTGTCTAAGTAAATTCGATGAATTTGTATAACTCATTAGGCCCAGTAACTCAGTAAATTACGCTTCAAACATATGAGTCTATACAAAGGCATGTATGGTGTATGTATGTTTGTCGAGGTCGGCGAAATAGCCGGTCTTGCTTACGACGCGAACATAGGACGCCTGTCAAACCGCAGCGACATCACGGGCAAGAGTGTACTGCTAGGCGGCTTGTTCCAGAGCTGGAAGTACACGCTCGGAGTCCAGACTGCGCTTCGCTATCATCTACGACTGCTTCCCAACGTGTCGGCCGCCGTCCACGCTTATCTGGATCGCATCCGGAAACCCGCCTGGAAAGTAGGGGCGTGCGGAATAGTTTTGGCGGACCGTTATTATTATTGTGCATTTATTGAACGGTTGTTGGTTGATTGTCGATTTTCTAACCTGCTTTTAATGCATGTTCAGAACTCTATTTTTAGCATAGGCTTATGTGTAGGTGTGTGGATGTGTGTGTTTGGTTTCATTCTACGGTTCTTTTATTTTTGTCTGTGGACAGAGTATAAAATCACCTTTGTGTCTGTGCGTGCGTGCGTGCGTGCGTCCGTGCGTTCGAAATAAGTTTTTTTTTAAACCGAAACCAAACAGACTTTCCGTTTTTCCGCACACCCCTACTGGAAAGCCGCTATACCCCGACAACAGTTGTTTAGACGGATAGCCGTGCACGTGCGAGCCGGAGACCTGAGGAGTAGAGAAGCGTGGACTTACGGTTTCACGATTCCACAACGACCATACTTCGAGCGCGCCATGACTCGCTTTGTCAGCCAGCTGCGTCACGAGCAACAACATCATCAAGCGTACAAAAATTCTTATTCTAATATTCTTATTGGACGATCCCTTAAAAATATTAGTGCATGCACTGCACATTTTAATTTATTTTCGAAGATTAACTCAAAATTAAACTGATTGCAATATCTTTACTTCAGTTATGCTAGTGTCTGGGTCTGTTTTCATGAGGTGTTGTGTACTAGCCTATTACACGACATGCCGTGAAATGGATTAACATAATAACAAAACTGCTAAGCTGTGCTAAGGACAAAGTACTGCCCATGGACACAAAAATACAAACAAAACCCATACGACGCTGGCTTTTGACCTATGACCTTGCTTTGATATTCAGTACATATAGCATCTACAGGGTGGTCCAAAAAAACGGACCCCCAGTTTTATTTTTGGGATAACTTCGGTAATTCAGCACCGATTTAACCATTCTTTCACTGTCACAAGCAGAAATTTATGGCGCGTAAACGTGAAGTTATTCCGCCCACCGCACCTTTATTGTGTGACCACATTACCTAGCAAAACAAACACTGTCAAAGCTAAAGTGGTCTCGGAGAACAGGCAACACATAAAGATATCACACCGCAAGGACCACGATGGACTATCTGAAAAAAGAGCACATCAACTTCATTGAACCTCACATGTGGCCTCCAAATAGCCCTGATCTTAATCCCGTAGATTACGCTATTTGGGGTGGTTTTCAGCAACGAGTCTACCACCAACGACAGTTCAAGACGGTGGAAGAACTGAAGCGAGCGATAGTCACCGAGTGGCAAAAACTCTCACAGCGTTTCATTGATAACAGTATCAATGAATGGCGTCGACGTCTTGAAGCTGT
>Ga0209367_1006022_pt1 | contig 16795 bp, 7 predicted proteins | sample WorMetLIZISLAND2_FD_187412 | JGI IMG/M metagenome (GOLD analysis project Ga0209367, IMG submission 187412) | Marine gutless worms symbiont microbial communities from Max Planck institute for Marine Microbiology, Germany - Olavius geniculatus... ... | reverse complement strand
TAGCCACCGTGTCTTTTGGATCACAATGATTTTGGTCAGATCGTAACGAAGTAGGCTACGCTCTTGTAATCTGTGCGTTTTTTTCAGTCACATGCGATTTGGAGTCATTTTTGTTTGTTTTTTTTTTCTGCGCGGTGCGTTGCCCAGATTAAGCCTATTTCGGTCTTGGAAGTTGGAGAAATCCATTTGGACTTTGGAGCAAAGTCAAAGTGTTGCTTGAACCGAGAAAAACGACCAGATCAGATGGCTCGGAGCGATTCCAACACGTTTAAAAACTTAACCTTGAAGTTGAGTTGTATGATTACTGTGCAGCTGTCGATTGCGTGCATTATTACCGCTGTAGGCCTAGTATCGTACTGTAGATGGCTAGATTCTCTTTACACAAGATATTTCATGAACTAAAGTCTTCTCGAGATTAAACGTCGCTCTGTACTGTTGCAGCTGGTGTCGATTGGTTGAATTTTTTAGTCGACCCAGAGAGGGCGCCTTTCCAGACTAGGAGCTCTTGGACAATTAAAACAATGAAAAAAGAAATCAAAATAAATAATATTTTCGTCCCTATTTACGTTCTTGCTAGACAGCAACTGGAAGCACAATTGTCATCCAGTAAGCCTCATTTCTGTTGTTTGTAAAATTTAAAAAAAAAAGTCATCCGTGATCATATTATCGACCACTATAAGAAGAATGCACTGATAAGTACCAGTCAGTTTGGATTTTTGTCAGGCCGTTCAATTGTTATACAGATGTTACAAGTTATGCATGATTGGACTAATTATGTCGACCAAGGAAAATCAGTTGATGTGATTTATATGGACTTTATGAAGGCATTTGATAAGGTGTCACATAAACACTTAATTAACAAGCTGAAAAACTTTGAAATTTATGAGCAGTTGATTAACTGGATTCAAGACTTTCTGAGTGGTCGAACCCAAGCAATCGAATACACTGTGTAAACATCCCCGACATTTCGACTGTAACTTGAAAAAAATTATCAGATTTTGAAAATTTTTGGTACAAATATTCCAGACATAACTTGCCATCAAATTACCATTCAGTTTCCCACCTCACCCAGCGTTTGTTTTTGCACTACCTGTGGAAAGCACAACAGGCGAAATATCACTTTTTTTATCTAATGCGATATGATTGCTTAGTTAACATAACGTGCAAAAACACATTTTGTTCATATTTCTGACACTGGCTGACATTTCATCCAGTTGTCCATTTTTCAACTGCCTACAGTAAAATTGCTTGAAGTGTTGGCCCACAATGCGAACACAGGCAAGTAGACGCTTTCTCCGTTCACTTGACAGCAGTATAATGTTCTGCTCCAGACCAATACAGGCTCTACCAGTCACTTCTGACTTTACAAACATTTCTAAACTTTATCTGGTAGACACACTGCTGCAAGACAAAAAAAGTCAAACCTTGTGATAGACTTGTTGTTGTTGGGGTTCACAAATTAGGACAGATGAAATTTATTGACGTTTCATTCATTTTAACACGTATTATGTCTGGTTTGCTTTCCCCAGGTAGTGCAAAAGCAGACGTTGGGTGATGTAAAAACTAAAACACTTATTTAATAGCCAGTTGTGTCAGAAATATTTCTGCCAAATATTATTGAAATCTGCTAATCTTTATTCAAGGTACGATCGATAATGTTGTGGATGTTTTTTCAGGTTTTCTGTTTCTTAAGGCATATTTCACTCGATCTGCTTTCCCTAGGTAGTGCAGAAGCATACATTGGGTGAGGTGGAAAACTGAACGGTCATTTGATGGTAAGTTGTGTCAGGAATATTTGTACCAAAAATTATTTAAATCTGTTAATTGGTTTTTAAGTTACAGTCAAAAAAAGTCGGGGATGTTTTTTTGAGACATAATGTATAACGACATTACGTCAATCTCAGAATCATTCCACTAGGTACAGTTATTGGACCAGTGTCTTTCTTTTCATATATCAATGATTTGCCAGATGAAGTAATATCAAGAATATTTCTATTTGCAGATGATACAAAGTTTTACAGAGAAATTATGAATCCCTCTGATGTTCAACTGGTAAAGTCAGATTTAAACATGCTGGATTCATGGTCAAAAAAGTGGCATTTACTTTTTCACCTCAAAAATGTGTGTTCATGTCAATTGGTAGGTCGCAGTTAGGCCTATTGTCAAAGTACACAATGACTGATGAATCTGGTAATGAATTTGTCTTACAGAAGAGCAACACTGAACGAGATCTTGGAATTCATATCGACTGTTGTCTGAATTTTTCTGAGCACATTTACAAAATAACTCGTAAAGCTAACAGTATAATGGCAGTTATTCGAATGACATTCACACAACTTGATTGTCAGTATTTGCTTTACTGTCCAAATCGTTGGTACGTCTACATTTGGAATATGGGGTGCCTATATGGTTTCCCATTAAAATGAAGGATATTGAAGTCGAGAAAGTCCAGAGACGAGCTACTAAACAAGTCAAATCTCAACGTGGCTTATCATACGAGCAGCGACTTAAAAAGCTGAATTTACCAACATTGAAATATCGACGTCATCGTGGAGACATGATTGAAGTTTATAAAATTCTACACGGAATTTACGACACAGATATCTCGCAAGGCATTGGCACAAGACAATAGAACAACAGGTCATTTTTTGAAATTAGTTACACAACACAGTAAGACGGAAATCAGAAGAAATTGTTTCTCTGTCAGAGTAGTGAAACCGTGGAACGCTTTACCTGAATTTGTTGCATCATCTAGATATATCCAGACATTTAAATTAAGACTGGACAAAGCGTGGGAAAATCGGCCAGTTCGTTTTTGCTACAAAGAACAGCTCCAACTGGGATTATGAAGATCTGGACACAGGACTTATTATGTCCTGCGTTCAGTACCACCGATAATGATGATGATGATGATATTTTCATCAGGCCTCGTCAAATTTACCAATGGCATCAATAATGCTATAACACAGTAAGCTGCATGGCTGCGGAAGACAGCATGGGTCTGTACTAAGTCGGTTGAAATGGACATCGACGTCGTTCGCTGCTGACTCTGCTCAGCTTGTTGCAGCTGCTGTCAATCTGTCATCAGTCGTGTCTGGAAACTGCCAAGCCATCGGGCACGTGATCTGCATAGGCCTACTATAAGTCGCTAGAAGTGTCGGTCTTTACTCAATTTGTGTTTGTCAGCTGTTGCTGCGCTTTTTAACTTGCAGTGTCAGTTGTGGAGGCGTACATGTATTTTAGTCTGATTATCGACTCCGATTTTGTAATTTGGCACACGCGTCAGCACAGAACGGATTAACGAAATACCGGTAACGACAAACACGATTGGCAATTATTCTCTCTCAAAGTCACACGTGTCACAGCATGTGCTTAAAATGTCCTCCTCTAGCACGAAGGCAAGTGGTAGACGTTGATGCCACTCGTTAACAGCACGTTCAATAACTGCGTGAGTCAGAGCAGCTCACTCGCTGACAGTTGCTGTTGATGGGTCATTTCAGTTCGTCGACGTCGTAAAAAATGAAGACGAAGTGACAGATTTTCAATGATTTTGTGGTCTTAGTGATATTCTGAGCCGACGCATGCCTACCCACTTAGCATGAATTCATTTTTTGTAAACGGCCAAACTACAACATCGGCATTTTACAAGGTAGTGAAGATACCGGTAGTGTAGCGACCGTAGATGAGATTGCTAAACTACCACCATCTTGACTCTGGAGATTGGACATGACTCAAAAAATGATTACATTTTGTTAATAACGTATTAGAATATGTTTTATATAATACAACATATTGTAAGATTTATGATAGTTTTCTTTTATTTTGAACGAGTACTGCTACTCGCTGAGGTGCCGGCAATAAATTACTCGGATAGCACAGCCCTATTCTCTACCATAAACCAAAAACCTTTTTGTTAAATATTCGATGTGTGTTTGTTTTTGTTTTTTGACGTGGCTAATTTTTGATAATAAAATTTAAAATTAGCCTTCCTAGCTAAGGTAAGAGGACGTATAAATACAACGGCGTTTTTTTAGTATTATTTAGTCATTTTAACAGAATTGTTTACTGTAATACTGAGCAAGACTGCTGTATCGTGTTACGTGTCTGTTATGGGTGTGTCTCAGAACTTGAATTATGGGAACTGGCGCTAGCGTTGCGGCACTAGTGTTATTGGACAGCATAGCGTTATTGCTTTTGGTTTAGTATTAAAGTTAGGTTTAGGTTTAATGTTTAGATTTATTACTTAAAAACTATTGCTTATTCAGTTTTTTAGCTATTACATTTTCAGTGTGCAAATTTAAGTATGCTTCATGCAATTATTTCACAAGATATGTAAACCCGTACGAAGGTTACATACACAAACAGCACACTGCTAGGTTTCACTGGCTGCTGGCTGCTGTAGTCCTTAAGGGCGTCTGTCTGTGGCTGTTGCTGCTGCATACTGCCGACGTCAGTTCACGTGGAGCGATATGAGCGTTATGACTAATTACCATTTTGGACCATCGGTGAAGACAACAGAGGAAATGACGGAAAGTTGGCATAGAAGACGCACGGTCACCGCAGCGACGGCAAAGAGGAGATGTCTCCTGTTTTTGATGTCGCATTCGTTTTCCGTTTGTTTTTCCATCATCTTTTCCGTCTCATTCAACTTCGCCATGTCGTTGACATTTCCGTCTGTTCGTTTTTGCCATACAATCATCGATCTTGGCTTTTAACATTTCTGTCCGTTTGTCTTGTAGCCTGTCTTTGCCGTCCTTTCGTCTTTGACATCGTCTTGTCCGTCGTTCTGGTCCGTTGTGGTAATTAGTCATGCTCCTCGTGGAATGCGAGTAGGCGGTGGTTATTATTGGCCTTATTCGCACTCTGGAGGGCGCACTAATAACCTCCACCTATTCACACTCCGGAGTGTGAATAAGGCCAGTCAAATTCATAAGCTATATACAAGTCACATTTCTGGCAACTTTTGGTCATCTCATTTATGGTTAGGGAAAGGGTTAGGGTAAGAGGGTTAGCACTGACCCTCGTACTAATTCTATTCCTACTAGATGTATAAACTTGTATATAGCTTATGAATTTAGGGCCTTAAACTGCAGCATTACCCTTCTATTCTTGTGAACAAGTTCTCAGGTATGGAAATTTCACACAAAACTGCACCCCACTAATTGCATGGGAAAATATACCTGCTCATGAATGTCATTCATGCAGATACCAAAACATTATTGCTAATCTGAACCCCCAGTTCAAACTCTGGGGTGGTGAACTTTGACACATTGTCGTCATTTGCATAGTTTCTGTTTTCTCCTCATAGCATAGAATATACTGATATTTGCAGATTCATAGATTTAAATATCTCAAAAACTTAGCCGTAATAAAATATTTCATTATTAGTGGAACGATATTCGACTAAAGTTGGATTACATTCGGGGTGGGCTTTCGGGTGTTTTAGATGGCTTTATCCCTCCCATAATACCCATATCTGCAGGGTGTCTCAACCGTGTGAATTGCTGATGTTTGCATAGTGTAGAATGATAACGGACGTGCAGCTGGCTATATTTGCCAACGTGCTCGGTGTGTCTTTGTTTCTGTTGGTTGTTCTCTATCATTACATCTCCGTCAACAATCCCAAGAAGTCCGACTGACTGTCAGTGCAGGTCCATCCATCTGGCAATTGCTAGCTATGTGGTAAAGTACATACTTCTGCTGATGGTTCATCATGTTATACAACGTCGGCCTCTGCATTGATTTAATAGTGACAGTATTGTTGGGTTTTGCAGAGTGGGAGTCCTTGAAATTCTTTCCCCATTTTTTTCCGGTCCTGGAAAGTCCTTAGAAACCAAATTTTAGGGTCTCGAAAGTGTTGGAATTTGATGGAAAAGGGTCTTGGAAAGTCTTTGAATATCACGTTTTAAAAATCATCGTCACCACCGTGCAAATTTAGTGCCGGAACCATCCCACATCATGATGTGGTGAAATACTGCAGGAATAGGTCTGGAAAATGTACTTGAAAGATTTTGAAAGTTTTTAAGTCATTTGCCTAAAACTATGACCACCCTGGTATAATTTACAAATATGCTGCTTTCTTCGGGTGCATACCCTACTTCGGCTATAGAAATTATAATTTGTAAAATTTTAAAATTTTTTTGCACTACCAATAAATCGTCCTTGAAAGTACCCGTACTATGCTAGTCATGGCGGCAGTTTAAGACCATGTGATTTAGTGGCTATTGGCTGAAAAAGTTTGTATACCAGTTTATGTAATTGCTTACGTCATTGTTTTCATGGTGGTGTCTTAGTAGTTAGTACCATTTACACAATAAAGCTGGCTAATTGAGCACTTGACAAGCACTCGTCAAGCTGGTTCAAGTGTATAAATTGCAATGGCATAGCTCGTCAAGCATTCATCAAGTATTTGTGAAGCATTCGTCAAGCACGCATTAAGCTAGCTTGATGAGTGATTGTTGAATTAGCTAATTGCTGTAGTATCTTTGTCGTAGTAGTTACACTTTGCACTAGTAGTAGTAGTTGTTGTAGTTGTAGTAGGACTGGAATATTATTTGATTGGTTTGTTTTATAACTTGCAGGTTGCATGGAAGCTGACGATCCCACAATGCATAATTCCTATCAGGACCACCATTCTTATTCTCCAGTGCCGGCAGCCTGTGGCTTACTTACTGGCGTTTTCATCTGTCTGAACAACTGTGTGTTATAGCTACCATAATACTAATGTACATCTTGTGGCACTTGCTCCTCCCTCAATTTTAATGTTTCCAAAATTTTTCTTGTTTGAAAAATGTCTCGCACAAAATGAAAATTTGCAGCTGGCTGAAAATCCCATTATTTGGGAGAACTTGGAGGCAGAATTGAAATTTTGAGCACCTGTGATATCCTGTCGAAGGAATTTTGCAGCCTCTGCTTGTTGGAAAATTGCAACTCCCTGCTTAAATTTTTCAACCAGTTTTCGCGGAATTTAGGGACAAAATTGGCACTCCACATTAGTAGTTACTTACTACCCAGAGAGGCTTCTTATGTCATGGTCGACTGTTCGTAGGTTGAATGTACATTTTTTGAACACAGTGAATGACAGTTTGAACTTTTCTGTCAGCAGTTTTTGTTTGTCATCATTTTTGAAACAAAAACTGTTAAGAATTCTCATGTGCAGTGAGTATTTGTGCAAAATAAATGAAATGTCGACTGACCTTTCCATCTTTGAACCGTACATTGTAGTTAATATTAGGATGGCCACAGGTCGTTGTAAGTCTAGTTTCCATTTCTTCCAGGACCTGGAAAGTTCCTGAAGACCACATAGGGTCTTGAAAAAATTTTGGAATTTGTTGAAAGAGGGTCTGTGAATTTCAGTCATTCAAAGTCACCATGACCACGATGTGAATTTTTTTCATATGATGACATGAAAGTCCAACATGACGAGGCAAAATGTTGCAGGAATAGGTATGGAAAACTGGAAAAGGTACTTAAAAGTCCGTAAGTCTTCGAATTCTGTTGCTCCAAAACTGTGGGTGCCCTGTAATATGCTGTAAATGTAGCGTTGCCCATCAGTTAGAGGCTTGGAGAATGCATAAATAATTAGACCTTTGTTGGAACTATGAAAAACGGTTTTAATTATTGTTGGAAGATAAGACATCTCCGTAACCTTAATGCCTATCGACAGAATAAATGAAATGTTAATCCACGATCCATGTTTGAAGTTCATTAGTTTCAGTGACATGCATGTATTCTGAATGCTGTTGTCACATTGTGCTGTTATTTTTTTCCGCAACTGATTTACGTCATTCTCCTTTTGCTAAATTACAGGTTTTTTACAGCTATTTGTTTTGGGAGCCACTTTCTGTTGAGACACAGCATAGTGAAGGAAATGTTCTTTTTTCCAATCTGCTAAAATGCGCAGAATCTGTGCACACATTTTTTACAGGCATTACTGTTTTCAGCCGTTCTTCATTCTCCGTCTAGTGGATAGTGTATCATTATGTTTCTATCAGTTGGGCTGTTTTTTTTTCATAATTTGTGAAACATTAATAATTTTTGCATCTCTACTAACTTACTGGCACCATATACATAGTGATCAAAACAGAATTGATTTGGGGAGACTCCTGCTTCCCTTTCTTTCTCCCTTTCCCTTTAACCTTCCCCTTCCTCCCTCCCCTTAGAAGTAGGTCTCTCAAATACTGCTAAAGGGTCTGGCGAGCTCTGTAGGTTCCTCCAGCAAGGTCTGTAGCAGAACCTCGGAGGAAATCAATTTGGTGCTTGCTAGCCTTAACAAATGACATATAGGGGGCGGCAATTTTAGGTTAGTAATTTTCCTGAGAGTTGCTTGATCACAGGTGGTGGAACTATACAGACTGAAAATTTAAAACGGGTGGGGAAATGCATTGACCCCTTGTGCATAGCCCATCACTTTGACCACTGTGTATAAAGTTTCCTACATGAATTATGGTTGTCTGCACTTAGGTTTTTCCAACCCTGCAAGTTGAAAATCAGCCAATATTTACTTGGTATACTTGGATGGTTGATGGTTACGTGCACACGTAACCATCTCGGTATATCGACACCTAGGTCAACTCAGCCAGATTAGGTGAATCAAGTACCAGCCTGTATGGCTGAGATTAAGGCGGGGCACGTTCACCTGTGTGATCTCATATGGCAGGTGACGCTCTGTAGCTCGATTTGAGATGTTTTTGCTAGTTGTACGAATTAAATCATTCAAGTGGAAAACAACGCAACAGAAAGCCTGCAGTCATTTATAATTATCGTGAAAACAACCAAACACGGAATATATTAAAGCAAAGTAACGACACTCTACACTGTGTCTCAAAAAAAACATCCCAACATTTTTGACTGTAACTTTAAAACCAATTATCAGATTTTGATAGATTTTGGTATGAATATTCCTGATACAACTTGCTATCAAATGACCATTCAGTTTTCCACCTCACCCAATGTATGCTTCTGCACTACCTAGGGAAATCAGATCAAGCGAAATATGTGTTGAAATAAACAGAAAACCTAAAAAACATCCCCGACATTATTGATTGTAACTTGAAGAAAGATTAGCAGATTTTAATAATTTTTGGCAGAAAAATGTCTGACACCACTGGCTATTAAATAAGTGTTTTAGTTTCTACCTCACCCAACGTCTGCGTTTGCACTACCTGGGGAAATCAGACTAAGCATAATAAGTGTTAAAATGAATGAAAAAAGGTCGATAAATACCATCTATCCTAATCTGTGGGCCCCAACAGCCGGTCTATTACAAGGTTTGACTGTCGTGCAGCAGTGTGTCTACCAGATAAAGTTTAGGAATGTTTGTAAAGTCAAGAAACGACTAGTACAGCCTGGATTGGTCTGGAGCAGAACATTATCCAAACTGCTGTCAATGAATGGAGAAAGCGTCTCCTTGCCTGTGTTCGCACAGTGGGCCAATGCTTCAGGCAATTTTACTGCAAACAGTTAAAAAATGGACAACTGGATAAAATGTTAGCCAAAGTGTCAGAAATGTGAACAAAATGTGTTTTTACGCGTTATGTTAATTCAGCACTCATATTGCATTGTTTAAAAAGTGATATTACGCTGGTTGTGTTTTCCCCAGGTAGTGCAGAAACAAAAGTTGCATGAGGTGGGAAACTGAATAGTCATTTGATGGCAAGTTGTGTCAGGAATATTCATACCAAAAATTATCAAAATCTGATAATTGATTTTCAAGTTACAGTCGAAAATGTCTGGGACGTTTTTTTGAGACACAGTGTAGTTTACGTTTCCATCCGCGGTATTAACGCAAGCAGAAAATCTCTGCTACAGTTCACGGCAATCCGTACATCAAACTCGAGGAAAACTTGAAATACAATTTGAATAAAATAAACTTAAGAAATGCAAACTGGCAACAATAGCACAACCTGTGCATCAAACTTCAGGCAAATTAAAAATACAATTCAAATTTTTAAAAATCAGGAAATGCCACTAACTGGCATCCAGAATGCAACACAATTCCAAGAAGGCAAGAATTTCTACAGCAAGGTAACCGACTCGGTACCCAATTAAATGCAAGTAATTTTCAACTATGGTAATCAATTTTTCTGTGAAAATTCACTGCAACATGACAAAGTCGAACAGTCAGATATCTCAAGTACTGGCTGGCCAGAAATTATCGGAAAAAATGCCCAAGGTTACCGGGCTTTTCCAGATCCATAAGCCTACTTTTCCATAGGTTATCACAACAAAAAGTAATAATAATATTGGTAATCTCTGGGAGCTCCCCCAAATGAGGTTAGGTGTATTTCCGAGCATTTTGCACCCCAGAAACCACATCTGGTGACATTTGTTGATACAATTTTTTTTCAGATTTTGCACAGATTCACAGTGTTTTCCATGGACCGAGAATGCTCTGAATGTTCCAGGGTTTTCCAGTTTTGTAGCCACCATGAAGTCGTGACTAAACACTGCAAATGGATATACGAGTAGACTCAGTGGTCAAAGTAGGTGGGAGACTCAACTTCCTTTTCCATTCTTCCCTTTTGCCCCCTGTCCTTTCCCATGCCTTCTCTCCCTCCCCATATAATTATTAGGTCCCTTAAATACAGTTAGGGGGTCTGAGGGAGTGCTGTAAGCTCCGCCAGTGAGTGGAAATCAAATATGGTGCATTTTGGTCATAAAATCAGTCATATGTTGGCACCAATTATTGTACTAATTTCCTCAAGACTTAACTGTGTACACAGTGTATGCATTTTTTTAATATATTACTGTGGCGATAGTATCCTTGTAAGTTTATAAAAGTGAGTAACTTTTATACATTTTGACTTAAAAGGTTGCAGATTTAATAACAGGACACATAACTGGTTTGTGATTTGAAATCCTACATGCAATGCATCATACATGAATTTATGGATCATTCAAATCAGACCGATTTCAGCATGCAGCAGCAAAGGTGGCCACGGTTTTGGGGAGAAAATGCAAGGACTTTCAAGTATTTTCTAGACCCACACCAACGATATTTTACCACACGTCTTAGACGTTTCTGGCACATGAAAAAATCTTCACACCAGGGTCACAAAGATTTTGGAAAAAACTCAAATTCAATGAGATTCAAGTCCCTCTTACATCAAATTCCAAAACCATAAACCTGATTTGATATTCAAGAACCTTCCTGATGTTCGAAAGAAAGAACACTCAGCTTGTTTGGAGTTGAGGGGGGTAACGCCGACCTCAAACAAAGCAGGTACAAAACATTGGTGCTAAATTTTGATGTGAGGTAGCTAGAAATGGCAAAGTCAAAAAATCGGAAATTTACTCTCAAAAATTTTGGGGGTGGGGGTAGGGTGTACCCAAACTGCAGAGGGGGAATCTACAACAGAATATCGTGTGAAAAATTCATGTAGATCGGTCCAGTCGAACTTTAGTTGTATACCGGCGAAGTTCTAAGACTGTGCAATAACCGGGTAAATTGGACTTTTCGCCATTTTGAACCACACACCAAATTTGACCGGAATTAGATACAAAGCTGAAACTTGGCAGTTTTCTTGACTGAGCCATTGTGTATAAAAATGCGGACAATGGGCCCGACGGCATTGTAGCTGAAGTCGCTAAGTGGCGCCAAAGTAGACATTTCATGCCAAATCGGCCTCCCTGACGAGTGGTTGGGGTCCTGAAAATGCATTGCGTAGAAGCACATTTTCTAGACATAGCACGTCAAAACAAATTGTCTGAAACATAATTATTTGTTAATTTTTTTTAGCTATTAAGGTCAGATGACTGGACTTTGTTTATTCTCATGACAAACCGGTCAAAAAGAGGGTTTTTGGCTCTAGCCCCTAAACGGTGACCCCTGGGAAAAAGTGTCGGGGACAAACATTGTTTATCTTGGCCTGGCCTATCATCTGGCATCGACGTCAGGGCTTTAAGTTTACAACTGAAGCCTTTGGTGCAAATACAAGACTTTACGTTACATTTACGTTACTATTTATATCCACCTTTCACTGGCTACCAACATCTTTTATGCTGAAGCTCTCAATTCTACACAATTCCACCAGACTAATCGAAGCCTATTGTTATTTGTAAGTAACTAAGTGTCATCATGTAAACAGCCGCCATAAACCACCCTAAACTGAAGTGCTGTTACTAAAGGGAATTCAATTAATCAGTTAACAAGCTAAATAAAATTTCATGTTTTAGTTAAGTGGTGAAACTCGAAAGTCAAACTGCACCTCAAACTTTGTATTCAGAAATAAAGTGGTCAAATTATTTGCTTCTAGACTGATCGGGAGCCACCAGTCAAACCATCAACCTTACGAAATACCAAAACTGTACATCCAAAAATTAAAAACATGCCGATAACAGACAAGCCATTAACAGGCCCGAATGACATGGATACATCATGACACAAAAAGTCAATATGCAATTTCCCAATGACTATGCACAGTAAAACAAGTCATATCCATTTGCCTCCTTCTCCCGCAAAAACAAAACGAAATCACAACATTTGCTTATATAGCAAAGTCTATAGCAACTTAAAATTGCTCACTGTCATCACAACGTCACTCTCTGCAAATGGACAAACTAAAAGTTGGTTTACAAACATTACAAGGTAATAGCCAATCCACATAGGCCAACTGTCAACCGGTGTAAAACACAACGTGATCACTTTCCAGACCAAATGAAATTCCCCGACTTTTCCAGTAGCACAAGCAAAGACTTATCGATATACTGTTTAACACTACAGTTGACGGTCACTGCTTCACAATAATTAAGAACAGGCCAGGCAACCCCTGATTTCAGGACTCATGAACTGTGTCTGGCACCGTAGTGAGCAAAAAATGTTTTAAAATATAATGTAAAACCTTGTAATTCTTTCAGGAAAATTTTTCGGCAATTTTTTACACCAAGACTTTCCCCCCATCAATTCCCCGACTTTTACTGACAATCCTGACATCTGTATAATTCCGACATTTCCGGGTTGTCCAGACTAGTGGACACCCGGTTAGTAAAGCTAAAATGCTCATCATCACCGCAACGTCTGTGTTGGCTTTCGAACAATACAAGTTAATGGGCACTGCTCAAAGGCAGACTGTCAAGCAGTGTAAAACAGCAGAGTAAGTCGGTGTAGTTAACACAGCCTCATATAACATAACACAACATAACGTGCAATAAAAACTGATACATGACCAGCGCAGGAATCAAAAAGAGTGGCCAGTTATTAGACAAAAAATCTGAGGTCTCATCAAAAACATTTCATAACTCTCAAGCACCTTTTCCAAACAAACGTATTCCAACTGTGTCTTACCTACCCACCACGTGATGTCAGAGAATAAGAGCATGAAGTTAGTAATACTGAATAAGTAACGATAATCCAGCAAATCAGTAAGTATAACAAATCTGAAAACCGGGGAGTTAAGTTAATTATATTGACTGCACCGAGGTAATGATTTTTACGCACATGAAATAGTTCAAGACCCTATTCAGTTTTCGAAGGCTTTCTAGATCCCGTAAATATGGAAACTTTTTTTCAACAACGTTCAATGTGACCACCCTGTAAAATGGTAAGGACATTCCTGACACAACTTGCCATCAAATGACCCTTCAGTTTCTCACCTCATCTAATGTATGCTTCTGCACTACCTAGGGAAAGCAGATCAAGCGAAATATGTGTTGAAATAAACAGAAAACCTGAAAAAAATATTCCCAACATTATCGATCGTAACTTGAAGAAAGATCAGCAGATTTTAATATTTTTCGGCAGAAATATTTGGGACACAACTGGCTATTAAATAAGTGTTTTAGTTTCCATCTCACCCAACGTCTGCTTTTGCACTACCTTGGGAAAGCAGACCAAGCATAATACGTGTTGAAATGAATTGAAAAAAGGCCAATAAATTCCATCTATCCTAATCTGTGGGCCCCAACAGCCGGTCTATTACAAGGTTTGACTGTCGTGCAGCAGTGTGTCTACCAGATGAAGTTTAGGAATGTTTGAAGAGTCAAGAAGTAACTGGTACAGCCTGCATTGGTCTGGAGCAAAACTTTATTGATACTGTTGTCAATGAATGGAAAAAGCATCTCCTTGCCTGTGTTCGCATTGTGGGCCAACACTTCAAGCAATTTTGCTGTATAGGCAGTTGAAAAATGGACAACTGAATGAAATGTCAGCCACAGTGTCAGAAATGTGAGCAAAATGTGTTTTTACGCATTATGTTAATTAAGCAATCATATCGCATTGTTTAAAAAGTGATATTTCGCTGGTTGTGTTTTCCCCAGGTAGTGCAGAAACAAATGCTGGGTGAGGTGGAAAACTGAATGGTCATTTGATGGCAAGTTTTGTCAGGAATATTCTTACCAAAAATTATCAAAATCTGATAATTGGTTTTCAAGTTACAGTCAAAAATGTCGGGGATGTTTTTTTTGAGACACAGTGTATATGCAATAACACACGACTTTAAGATCATTCCGACCTAACTGACTTCAGCATGCAATTAATGTGTAACCTTTAAGGCGTGTACAATTACAGAGTGACATGACTAAACTTAACTCAGTTTAATAATAATAATAATAATAATAAGTAAACATTTATAGAGCGCACTATTATTTCGAAGAAATCTCTAGTGCGCTGAACTAGTTTTTGCTGAACCGAACAATGAGCAAGCAGGACTGTGTCACTGGCTGATGCGCAGCCACCGATGCCATTAGCTGGTGCCTACTGTAATGCATTATTGCTTGCCCATTGGTCAGTTCATCAAAAACTAAACCATGTCAGTTCAGTTCAGTCTCTCTATATGCAACTTTAACCTTCAAATTCAGGTGGGGCAACTACAGACTGAAAATAAAAGGTGGGGAATGCAGTGGCCCTACATTTTCCTTTACTTTGACCACCGATGAAAACCCCTTTAGCTGCTTTACAACATGCACCGATAATGACCCTTAATAATCACCAGCAGAAGAGCAGCGTTTGGCGGAAAATATTGATTAATAATTCTACCTGAAAACATGCAGCATGGACTCATGCATAGCATTAATCATGCATCAAAAGACTATTGAGTAATAACCTTATAAATCACACAAAACTGTTCACATTCGACAGCAGGTCTTAGAAACGAGTGGTGGCTAGAATAACAAGAGACAAAAGAATAATAACTTTTGAAATCCTCACACACAACATAGAAATAAAAACGTCTGTCAAATTTCTCGAGTCAATTTAAATGAGAACCTTTAGTGATACATTACACAAAATGTCACCTTAAAAAAGAAAGGATAAATCAAACAATATGCCCAGTAACTTGGCCACTGGCAATAATCATTTAAGGACTAGCTAACATTACATCACGTAATACTAGTTTATTAAATTTTGGTTCTGTTTCAGTTCAATTGGTGTTTGAAATATTTGCAGTTTTTGGTTTTGCCATGACAAAAAATGCAGGACTGGTTACGGAATAATTAGCACGAACGGATGGATCTCGTTTCTGCTGTTTCTGCATTACAGCAGAGTAAAACAGTCAACTAGTCGACTATCTTCCAAAAACAACAGACACAACTACAAAGTTCGTTCATACGAATTTCACATATTGGCTTCCCATAGTCCTAGTTTGCATTTCACACTAGTTGCCTGCAATTACTGTGAACAGACAATGGGGCGCATTTGCCATCGCTGTGTCAGAATGGAACTAAAAAAACGAACTGTTCGGTTTCTAAAAACTAAACCGACTTTTGGCTGCACAGAGTTTGATAATATACACAAAATGTAACACATCACTCACAAAGAAAGACCATGGTGCTCTCAGAACTGCTGCTAAACTCACTGAAAAAACCCAGGTTTTAACTCCCCCACAAAAAACCTCAAAAGTCCAAATTTCCATTTTTTGTATGCTGTACAGTTTTGCATGCTTACAGATCATAATATTTAATTTTATATTATGCAGAGATGCTAAGGCCTCGTGATCTTGAGGTCAAAATTTTGGCCTTGGCCTCAAATATTTGACACTTTTTGAGATCTATAGTATTAACTTGTAGAAATAACAGAAAGCAGTGACGTGGTTGACAGAAAAGTGTACAGCATCTTCTTCCCCATATATGATAACTCTGTGTCCCATTTTTTTGTTTCTTGGGGGCAGGGAATCTAAACATAAAAAACTTTTCCGCAGAAAACCTAGTTTTTCCAGCCCTCTGGTTAGCAACCCAGCGTTTCTCCTGGGACTACAAAGTACTTCTGTAAAGTAAAACAGTTTACTTTATCAATATAACCATTGTTACCAGCAATAGTCATTTATATACATGCAGTATGATGACGGGGGCAGAATGGCAAAATATCCTAGAATCTACTGTCAATAAATAACAATTCAAGAAAAATGGAAGGGAGAAAAAAACTTTCCACCCATGATGCATTTTACTGAATAGTGTTTTAACACTATTTTATGATAAATAGCAAGCACAGTAGCCCTAGCTATTTTTCACTTTGTATCAAGAAATAGAAGATATATTATGAGTAAACACTTGAAATTTTGACACAGAGCTTTATAGTTGAAAATAGGTGGCGTTAGGAGTTCACAAACTAGGCAAGGCATAAAAGTTGCAAATTTCTAACAAACGAGAAAATTACAGGTACACAAAATGTGAATGTTAGACCTAAATTTCCTCAAAATGAGGGTCTTCAGCCCCAAATTTTGTGAATTCTATGACAAAAATTTTCTGATGGGGAGAAAATTTTCAGACAAGGCAAAACTTAGTGTGGGTGGGCAATTGCTTCCTTACCTAACACTCCCTGCCACTGCTTAGAAAGTTCTGCCGGGAAACTACAGTACTAGCG
>Ga0209367_1006021_pt1 | contig 16796 bp, 10 predicted proteins | sample WorMetLIZISLAND2_FD_187412 | JGI IMG/M metagenome (GOLD analysis project Ga0209367, IMG submission 187412) | Marine gutless worms symbiont microbial communities from Max Planck institute for Marine Microbiology, Germany - Olavius geniculatus... ... | reverse complement strand
AAACACGATTGACTAGGCCTTCTACTCCGAGCTCATCCGCGGAGCTCGGTGGCCGAGTGGTTAGAGTGTTGGACTCAGGTCAACTTCACCAGAGCGAGAGGTCCTGGTCACTTCACCTCTAACCACTCGGCCACCGAGCTCCACTTCTTTATCTCTTTAGCTCTTCTTTATCGATACTGCTGTCAATGAATGGAGAATCCGTCTCCTTGCCTGTGTTCGCACAGTGGGCCAATATTTCAAGCAATTTTACTGGAAACATTCAAAAAATGGACAACTGGATGAAATGTCATCCAAAGTGTCAAAAATGTAAACAAAATGTGTTTTTACGCGTTATGTTAATTAAGCAATCCTATCGCATCGGATAAAAAGTGATATTTTGCTGGTTATGTTTTCCCCAGGTAGCGCAGAAACAAAAGTTGCGTGAGGTGGGAAACTGAACAGTCATTTGATGGCAAGTTGTGTCAGGAATATTCGTACGAAAAATTATCAAAATCTGATAATTGACTTTCAAGTTACAGTCGAAAATGTCGGGGATGTTTTTTTGAAACACAGTGTAGGCCTATTTCTCCGCAGTGGCTTCGATCTATCCCTCAAATCTAGAATCGTAATCGAGCGCAAGCCCCCTTCCCACTTTCGGCTCAAGTCCCCCTCTTTTCGGGCACTTTTACCATTCTCTTTCTTTCCCTCCGTCCGCCCTTTTATCTTTCCTTTTTATTCCTACTTTTCTTCCTTATTCTTTATCCCCATTTCCTCCACGTGTCGATTACCCGGTGAAAAATATGGGAGAATGTTTTGGTAAGAACGTAAATCGATCTATTTTTCACTAGGCAGAAGCTGCGCCCCCACCAGGTATAGGGATAGAAACCACTGCTTGTTACGACGTAAGACCTACACGTCCTGTAGGCGTATCATTACGCGGAATCGCTTTGCGTTCAGGCCTAGCTAGGCCTATATACATGTATACCTAAATTTTTCCGTGGCGTGAGTGTAATCCTATGGGCAGACAGACGACAGACAGACAGACAGATTAGGCCTAAGCATTACGATATGTCTGTAGTCGTCTGTAGCATTCTTGCCCGCTGTTCGACGGTTTTAGATGTCATTCTGTCAAGTTACGTTTGAACTTTTGAGTTATTTTGTATGGATGCCTCAGACCGCTGCGGTTATGATGTGTAAGTTTTGTGGTTACGCCGTTTTGTTTTTGAGATATAACGAGACGGACGGACAACCGATAGACGTACAAGCAAGACCTGTAATGCCTTCTTTCTGTCCGGGGTATAGATGTAAATGAGTATCGGCCTGTTTGGCTCAAGTCAAGGCGGGGCACGTTCGCCAGTGTCAGGTGGCTCCGTGATCCCATATGGCAGGTGACGCTCCGTATAAATCTGAGATGGCGGCTTTCTTCCGAAGAGCTAAGCTGTGTAGGCCTATGCACAATTTTAACCCTTCTATTAGGACGACCGCGACACAGGCTAGTGGAATTTGGAAAACCTTGACATTTGGGGTGATTTTCGGTCTGTTTCAGAATTATTCTGATCGCTCCAGTTTTCTAGTATTTTAACAAAGAACAGACAGACAGCAATGTCGCAGTTGATATCTCAGACGGCCGGGCCTGCAGGCTCCGTGATGACGTGCGGTATAACTACCACAAGCAGTTCTTCCTCCAGTTATTCGTACTCGAGCAGTTCCAGTGCCTTATTCACTGCGGGCAGCAGTGCCACGACCTCCAGCACCAAGGTAGGCTACTTATCAGACGCCGCTGTAGTTCGCATTTTGATAGAAAAAAAGATGTATAAATTTGAAGTTTTTGCAGACCAAAAGGTTGATCCGACTCCGGTTTAATGGCAAGACGAACAAAAAGCGGCCGAAGTCGCAGTTTGCGTACTGACAAGTAGGTAGATTTTACAAAGTAGCCTCGGCCTACTCTACGAACATAATGACCTATAAAACAAACTGATGAATATAAAACGAAATGTGAATAACGTGTATAATTATGTGTTGTTTTGAATTTTATGGGCCAATATTTAGCGAAATTGGATAAAATCTGACAAAGATGGCACAACAGTCAGATGGTCGAAGTTATTTTTAGACGCAGTGTGCTCGTAGTATAGGCTATAGGAGCACCGGCAGTTCAGTTTTATTCAACGTAGGGATTGGTTCGAGGCCAGAATTTTCAAGGCCAAGGCCAAGGTTAAAGCCAATAGTCCTTGAGGCCAACTCCAACGCCAAGGCCACGATTTTTGTCCTCGAGCTGCACAGCCACCAGGTCAACTCACCCTGGCCATCTCTCCGTGGGCAGGCGCAGTGAGTACCAGCGAAAGCTAGCACGTAAACAGGCACACTGCGCGATGCACTAGCCCCGTATCCGTGGTCACCCTGCAGTGTAAATCGGTGTCTGGCAGAGGGCTAAGGAAACGGAGATCAGCGACGCCTTATGGCCTATAATGGCTTGGGAAAGTTACGTTTATGTTTAGACCTAATAGTCAATGTGCGTTTGTATATTTATTATTATTAATAAAATGTTTCATTATAAAATACTGTCTTATTGTGTTAAGGTCGTCAAGCAGTCGGCAACTACCACCGTCAAATCATCATCGTCGTCATCTGCTAGTACTACACGGTGAGACTGAATTAAAGCCAAAATTCCATTACGCCGACATTTTAACCGAAACTTCCCACAATTACTGGACCTCGCGTTTTTTACGGTACTGTAGGGAAGTATAGTGTTTTCAGCATAGCCAATTTTTGTCTGTTTGCTTAAAGGCTTCACAATAACTAGATAGCAGCTAAGCCTTGCTCAAATATACGCCTATCTGACTGTGGAACATCTTCGTTGTCGGGTGGCAGGTAATAATCTGTAATCCCATATGGCAGGTGACGCTCCGTAGCTCTGAGATCGGGTTCCCATGTAGTTATACACCATCTTTGACTTTTTAAACTTTTATATTATAGGGCGAAAGTGCTTGCGCTAAATTGATGTAGGCCTACAAGTAGCTTAATATTACGCCTGGTCCTGGTACTATTGTACAGATCCAGCAGCAGCAGTCGGTCGTCTAACGTGAGTGTTCATTCTAGCGCCATGTCTTACTCTGATCGTGTTGCCGGTGAGCTGGGCATTGACATCAGCAAGGAGATGGAACGGCTCAAACTGTAAGTGATACAACTCAAGCGCTTTTTAGGAAAATCCGAGATTTTCCGCTAAAAAAAGGACCGAAGTAAGTTTTTAAAGGCGGAATCGCTGACCGATGCTGCTACCTGGTGAATCGTGCATATTTTTTGTAAGTCGGAAGCAATTGGGTTGATGGCGTGGCTTAGCGGTAACGCGTTTGACTCGATCAACAAAGTTACTATACGCCGGGCCGGGTTAGTAGTGCGATGGGTGACTGCCATCTCGGTATTTAACCAGCCACCTAGGTCAACTCAGCCTTCCATCCCTCCGGGGTAGGTAAATCGAGTAGCGGCCTATCTGTGTTGGCGTTCACCTATGTCAGGTGGCAGGTAACACTGCAGTGTGGGATTCCATACGGCAGGTGACGCTCCGTAGCTCTGAAATAAGCTTCCATTTAGAACTATATCACCACCTTTTTAATTGCATGTTTGATCGAAGAAATCTCCTCCCCCCTGTGGGACAAAAAGTCCATCTAAGCGAAATTTGCACACTTAGCTATCGTTACTTTTCTCCTTTCTAGTTTTTCTTATCTCAGGTTTTTAGCTCTCCCATAGCGCATCTGTTTCTACGTTTCTCTATTTTATGTGTTCTACGAAACGGCGCGAACAGAACGACGCAACTGAACTGAACTGAACTGACACGGTGTAGTTCTTGACGAACTGTCCAGCGGGCAAGCAGTTATGCATTACAGTAAGCACCGTCTAACGGCGTTGGTGGCTTGCGTGACTTCTCTCACGTGCGCGTCAACCGATGGTTAATCAGCTCGTCCTGCTTGACCAGCGGTCAGTTCGTTAAAAAGTAAACCATGCCAGTTTAGTTCAATTTTGTTACGTCACTCCGTACGCGTCTTGTATATGTCTGTATAGGGAGATGGCGAGCATGCGCAGTGACATGTTTCGTCTGATGCCGGGCAGTTCGGCGGCTGCCACCCCAGACAGCAGTGCGGCTGGCAACACTGGTATTGGAGGAGGGTTTCTGGTCAAGCTAGATGAGAACGCGTTGAGAAGTTTCATAGACCGTGCACACTCAGATCGACTCAAACTCAACTTTGACGTGCAGGAGTTCGACTCAGAGACCATCAACATCAACACCGTCGGAAACAAGATCGAAGTGGGTTAAACACTGCCTCTTATTAACTATATACAGGGTGGGCCAAAAAAATAAGCCGTTGTATTTTCTCCATATCTTTGCTAAATATTGACTAATTTTCACAATTTTTTCACCGGTAGACTCTGTAGGAAATTTGCTACTCAGCGGCGTCCTCACCACACTTATTGTGTCGCTACACTACGTTGTAAAATATAAATATTCAAAACGTACAATATTTGCAGACAGTAATAAAGTCAAGTGGTACATTGTTGAGGTATTTAAGTAAAGGGCTAAATATAAGTTATAGTAAGTATCAAAAAGGTTTAGGTATAGCCATAGAGTAAATTTTCATCTTTCAAAAAAATAGTGCACAACTTGTTGGGCTGTACAATTGTAATACACTGCTCTGTATGCTCATGCAGTTAACTGAGCAACATTGCAGCCATCAACCAGCATTAATGTACATTGAAAATTAGTGCACAGTAAAATCTGTTAAATTATTTTTTTTAAATGTTTAATATGTCCTCCAATGTTTATGACACTTAATATGACTCATATTTTAACATTTTATTTAAATACTTCAAACATTTACCACTAAACCTTCTGTCCATCTGCAGATATTGTATGTTTTATGAATATTTATATTTTACAAGGTAGTGCAGCGACATATAAGTGCGGTGTGCACGCCACTGAGTAGCAAATTTCTTACAAAGTCCACTGGTGAAAAAATTGTTAAAACTGATCAATATTAGCAAAAATATGGACAAAGTACAATAGCTTGCTTTTTGGCCCACTCGGTATGCGGTAGTAAGCAGCTTCGGCCTATATTAGAAGACAGTGTTTAAAGACGCGTACAGAGTGTCGTAACTGAACTGAACTGACACAGTGGTTTAGTTTTTGACGAACTGACCAACGGGCAAGCAGGGCGAGCTCATTGGTTATTGGTTTACACGTACGTGAGCGTAGTCACCGACGCCGCTAGACGGTGCCTACTGTAATGCATTACCGACTGCCGATTGGTCAGTTCGTCGAAGACTAAGCCACGTCAGTTCGGCTCAGTTCATTTGCGTCGCTCTGTACGCGCCTTTAGTCATATCTCCGTAGCATGCACTGGCGTCGTGCAAGGTTAAACGGGGGGGGGGGCAATTGCACCTCCCCTGTGAATTTTGAGTTGTCGAAAAATTTTCTTATCGTCGAAAAATGTTCGCTTAAAAATGCAAAATTTGGGGGCTAAATCGTTCGTGAAAAAAGTGCAAATTTGGTAAATTTCGTCAAGTTTTGTCAAAAATCAATATTTTCTTTACGATCACAGGTTTTCGTCATTTCGTCAGTTTTTTCGTCAAAAACGAAATCCGTTGGAGCCTAATGGTGATGACGTTGGTTCAGGTTCACGCGACGAAGAAGTCAAAGAAGGGCGACGAGGAACGCAGCGAAGAGTTCAGTCGAGTCTACGAACTTCCCACAGAGCGAGATGTTGACCCGAGCAAAGTGACGTCATCCATCTACCAAGATGGAGTGCTGACTATTGAACTACCGGTCGCCGACGCGCTCGGACAGCACGCACAACCCGCACAGCAGTAGCCCAATAGTAGCATAGCCACGAGCGTTGCGCATCTCATGAGCATGAGCTCGAATTTCTTGTTGTATAATGTGTGATTACACTAAAACTGCACTGTTATTTTTCAAAGTCTGATAAAAAAATTTTCGGGACTCAGGTTTCTCTTAGAGACGGAAGGCACTGTTATTCTATTTTCTTTAGGCCAAGTGCCGGATTAAGGGGCGTGCTATGGATACTGGAGCATCCGGTTTATTCGTGAAATAGGCCCCTTGGCCAAAGAGTGGACGAGAAGATTTTTCTCGTAACAGCCATGTTTAATTGCACATAATAAACGACTCAAATGTGTTTTTAAGAGCCCGATCGAACTGCGTAAAAGTTAATGCGTTTGCAGCAGGGGCCCCGTTCCGGACCCCACTGAGGGAGCCCACAGCTCTTCCCCAGATTCTCTAGCTGGATTTGGAGAAGACAACGGAAAAAAGAATAACACAAAAAGAAAGTAGATGGAAGGAAGGAAAGAAAAATGAAGGCAGAAATTGGAAAGTGGGTCTTGAATGCCAAAAAACAAGTAAAGAGCCAGTTTCTAAATAACATCATCCGCCCTGACTTGGTCTTATTCCGGCCCAAAGAGTAGCAGACCAATGGTGGCGCAGTCACAAGCGATGGCATCCTCATGGATTGTCCTCGACCTCGGGGATAACTCGGCAAAAAAGTCGCTGCTTGCGGTGACAGGTCACTAGTCCGAATGAGCATTAGTCCGAAATAATTGGCCATAAGTCAATCCGCCATAGTCAGAGGCCACCATAACGGACGTCCTCCGAAGCCGAAAATAAAAGTAATCCCGATTTATAACCCTATGACTAACCCTAAGACCATTCCTAACCCTCGTGTACTTCGGTCTAGTGCCCTGTTGGACCAGTGAACTGCCCTGACCTTGGCCTTAAAAACGAATGGCCTTGACCTTGGCCTCACCACACGTTGCAATTGTTGTAATAAATGTGCTTTGTGCAGTGAGTTTGTGGTACTTCTATGACATATCCACTGAATTATTGAAACTTCGTTTGTGTTAGCATTTTTACGCGTGACAGCAGAATGCTTCGCGCGTCCTAGCCATCGTCTAGGCATCTGTCCGTCCGTCTGTCTGTCACACTCGTGATCTGTGTCAAAACGGTGCAATCCAGGATAACCATATTTTTACCATGGGCTGCCGCAAGTACTCTTAGTTTTTAGCAACAAAATTTCGTGCATCTGGGTGAGGGGGTTCCTCTCGAACAAGGGCGTCAAAGAGGGGTACTCACTTAAAAAGACGTTATTTTTCCACTAGACTCTTGTAGTGTGAAAACGGTTGCAGATAAATACGTACTTGGGTTTTTGAATTTTCTTCAAAATTTTCGGCTGTAGCGCACATTTCAACAGTAAATTGTGACAAAATGGCTGAAGATCCGAGATAGAGCAAAGATAACCTGCATATAATTTTTTAGCATTAAACGTAGATTTTGGCAGTCTAAGTTCAGACCCCTTAGATTCAAGGCTGGTGTAGGCGGGCGTCAAATACGGCTACCTCCCTCCCCCCCTTTTTAAAAGTGGTTATTTTACCGCTGTTCGCTAATGTAGCGTAAAAACGGTTGCGGATAGGCAGAGACATGCTGCTTATCATAACAAGCAACAGTGACAAGCTTTTTATTGGTATCAACAACGATGACCTTGAATAACCCTGAACTCCCAAAATCAGTGGCGGCGCCAAGGGTAGTCCAGGGGGCATGCCCCCCATTTGAGGTTTGGCCCCATCTTTGGCCCCCCATTTGAGTTTCACAAACATAAAGCAAAATGCAGTCTTGATAAATAAACTGCAGTAAATAAATTAAAATTGCTGAATTATTACTAATTACAAACTTTAAGTTATTCATGTGCCACATAGTAGAATGAACAATAACTTACGAACTGAGTGCATCAAATTTTCAGGCTCTAGATGGCAGTAGGTGTAGGCCTAGAAGATGTTACAACACTACAACAGCTGGCGGTCTTTATCTGCTACCAGTTTTATTTGTCTCAGTCAAACTAGTCATAGGCGCACGGTAGCGCAGCCCTGTGTTAATGGCGACCGGCTAAGTCGATGGAGAATGGCAAAATTCGACCCCACGCAGATCCAAAACCCCTCAACCGATCGACATAAAATTTGAAACAGGTGATTACGTCCGCGAGACGACCCCCTGTGCAAAATTTCGTGCAAATCCGTCCATTGGGGGCTTCTCGGCAAATGGGTGAAATATAACGACATTTTTCTCACGCAAGGGTCAAACCTTTTTGGGAATCAAAAATTCGAAGTTAATATCTAACCCCTGAAAAATCCCCCCAAATTCGAAAATTGGGCCCACAAACGGACTTAGAAATTTTCGGCCAAAAACGCTCATGTATAAAAATTTCACCTATAAATGGCCCCTAATCGTCATTGTAGGCACATAAAAGTTGTATAGTGAATAGGCAATATGGCCTTGGAAATTCCAAATATGTGGTCATTTTGGACCCCCTACCCACAGGTCACGTGACACGGGGCATCCGCAGTCAACGTTTTGGCCTTGAAAAACATGCATAGGGCCTATGTATAAAATTTTCACCTACAAACGGCTCTTAATCGTCGTCGTAGCCTCATAGTCCGATGGTCACGTGATCGATGACGTCACGTGACCCCAAAAGGTCAAAATCGTGGCAGCAGTAAGTTTATGGGACGCTGTTTAGAAATATAAATGAAATCAAGAAGTGACTGGTTGAAGTCTGAAGCAGAACATCAACACTCCTATCAACGAATGGGGAATGCATCTCTTTCCCTGTGTTAGCACAAATGGCCGATATTTTGAATATTTACTGTCAGCAGTTGTACAACTAAACAATTCTATAAACTCTCAACCAAAGTGCTAAAAATTTGGAAAAAAAATGTGCCAAATGTGCATTATTTTAATCATATAATGATATTGCATTGAATAAAAATGTAATATTTTGCTTTTGTTTTCCCCAGCCCCAGGTAGTGCAGAAGCAGATGTTGGGTAAGGTGGGAAACTGAACGGCCATTTGACGGCCAGTTGTGTAGTGAATATGTGTCCCCCAAAAATTATTACAACTGGATAACCCTTCTTCAAGTTATGGTAAAAAATGTGCGTTTTTATGCATCACAGTGTAGTGTTTGTTCCTAGTGGAGGACCGCATGCATAATGCTGTGTTGTATCACAAGGCCTTAAAAAATCCAAATTCTTTGCTTCCAGTCAGTGGGGTAGTCAGACATGTGAAGTGGAGGTCTTCCATCCCTTCCCCCTTCTTCTCTCTTTTCTCCCCTTAAAAGTAGGACATCTAAAATTCGGCAGGTCTGGGAAAGCGTTGTGAGCTCAACTAGACCTCTGAGTCGCTGAGGTACAGAAACTTGACCAGACTTGAGGCTAAAATGACCCCAAGTCGACGGCGGTCGACTTGAGCACATCCGACTCGACTTCACTTGACAGCGGCATGTACCTGGCTGACTTCACATTTTTACTTCAGAGTTTTGCCAAGGCGATTTGATGAGCGAAACTCAAAAATGAATGCTGAAGTCTGCCTTTTCACTAAGCGGAAACTTTGGACTTAGACCAAACTTTCTGCTAAGAAAGGCTCAGCGAAATCACTTCACTTTTTGGATAAGTATACAGGCTCTCTAGAGCCGTAGCGGGGCCCGGGGAAAGTTTCTCACGGGCCCCCAAACATTTTTTGCAGGGCCCCTTTGGGGAGAAAATATTAGATTTTTTTTTCAAAATGGTGCACTCTTGTATGCTTTTTATTTCTGAGCGACGGTGGGGCCCCCAAACGTCGCGGGGCCCGGGGTAGCTTACCCCCTCTACCCCACCTTCTCGACGGGCCTGTAAGTATGTAATTAGACCAAACCTCAGCTCAACAAATATCTAAGCCAAGAAGAAATTTGAGCTAATGCTCACGAGATGCACAAAAGCCTATAGCAGTAGAGGTTCAGTAGTTTAGCTGAAACTTGGGATAATCACGCTAAGTTAATATACAAATACCAAATTCTCTATCTGGATCGCATAACGATAGTTCCGCCGCACTACCTTGTGAATGATAGGACGTGCTATACAAATTTCTTTGACTGATTGATTGATTGATTGATATAGACTTGTGTCGCAGCCCAAAATCGCCAAAAAATCCATAAAACCCCCTATTTTGGCATTCAAAGTCATTCAAGGTCATTGAGTTTGGTGCCAATCGAGAGCCAGTGTACGACTTCCTATTAGTGATTAATAGTAACCTAGCCCTATCTCACACGGTTACTGTGATACAGTGACTTATTGGCCAAAAATCGCAAATTCTGCCCACTCCCCTCTCATTTAACGCCCTCGTTCGGGGTGACCCCCATCGAATTTATGGAAAAGCTTTATGGTTCCTGAAACTAGAGTCTTCCAGGCAGACGACGGTGAAGATTTGGTGATCCTAGCTTGCACCGTTTTTGACTGATCCACCAGAGTGACAGACAGATGGACAGAATTGTGGTGGCTAAGATGTGCTGAAAGCAGTAGCTGCTTCCGCGCGTAAAAAAATGAAGTCACCCCATATACTGATGATGCATAAGAAAATGGGCTCAGAATTTAAAATGGGCCTACGTCCAATTACTTGTAAATAATAAAGGGGCGAGGTGCTAGAGGGATGTCCCTTTCCCACCATATTTCGTAAAAATTAATTTTCAGGTCATAAAATGTGTATTTCAGTGTCACTTCTAAGTTGTTTGGGCACTGTTATATGTTAATCGTACAGTTCAATATAAATATATTTTCCAAGAAATAGACACAAAGTTGCAGGTAAAAAAAGATTCAGTATATTTTTTTTCACTTTTCCAGGTTGACCTATGCAAGCTGTTGGCATACAAACCTTGAAGCATATGCTAGATCAAAAACAGCATGAAGGGACGAAAATTTTGGTACACTCAGGACCTAAATCACAAAAACTTTTTTTCTTTCAAAATACAGTTCTTTGAGACCGAGCATGTTCTGAAATCTACAGTGACTTTTAGCACAGCCGCAGATAAAATTAAAATACAATCACCAAACTCCTAGTCAGATCTAGGAAAGGACATCGTTAAATAAAGGGGAAAAATGAAAAACAAAAAGACGAAAAGGAAAGTAAGAAGGAAAAAAGGGGTGAAAGGCATGGTGGTAACTTGCTTCAATACATCAAAGGTCGAAAAAAACAACTAGTTAACAGAACAAAAACATTTCCTAAACAACTTGATATGCGGACAACATGGTCAGAAGAAATACAACAATATAACTACATGTAAACAAAGGCAGAATGGCAGAGCAATCTATCAACGGTTTTTTTTCTAGCTGTTCATCCTAACTGCAAAGATATTCAAAATACTATTTCAACGTTTATCTTATCATAGCAAGCAAATGGCCATGCTATTTATATTATTCAAGTAGTCTGTATTATTAATATTTATGAACAAACTGTAAAACAAAATCAAAAAAGTGGAAAATGCATCGCGTAGAAAGATTTTTGTTGATTGTTGTTAAAACGTCATTGACAGCAGATAGAATGACTTGCAATCCTGCCTTTGTATGGTATGTTCACAGGTCTATATTTCGATGATCAACGGGATGACTAATAACTGTCTGTCCAAGTCTTCTCTGCCGGTGTCTAACTCACAACAGTCAAATACTTCATCATTCTGGACCACCTCTCTGCACACAAAAACACAGAATTAGCACATCACAAACTAACTGAAGCAGGATCGCCAAAAACCCCGTGTTTTAAGGCCCAGCCGAGTGGAGTATTTTTTGGTTTAAAGTTTTCACGTTTTTGTACAAAGGACCAACTTGATTTCTTTTGGGATTTCTATGGGTTTTCAGTTGATTGATTCATAGGAGTTGCTGTTTGCTCCCAATGCAGCTAAAATATGCCAATATTTGCTAATTTGTAGACCTTTTTTAATGAGTCAAAAACTTAGCCATGACAATAGATTTCATTACAACTGAAACAAGAAACCAAAAAACTGGACTAAGTTTGAAGTAGGTTTTTGGATGGTTTTTAGTAGTTTTTAGGTGGGTTTTTCCAGTATCTGCCCAGATGTAACCCTAAATTTAAGTAATTGATGTATTAAGGTGGCTTTGTGGTGTAATCAACAAAGTTACTCTACAGTGGGCTGGCCTGGATAGTACAAAGCCAGCCAACTAGATCAACTCAGCCTTCTACCCTCCACAAGATGGTACAAGAAATCTGCACTAATGCTCATGAGATGCGCAAGAGCCTATAGCAGTTTCTTTTCGCAGGTAATCTTCATCTATCTTCATCCATTTCATCGCAATTCACTCGTTTGCAGCCAAAGATCCCCAAAAATCACTAAAACTCCTATTTTTAAGGTTCAAGGTCATTCAATGTCATTGCCATCGATGTCAACATTTCTAAGAAGTTCATCTCCAGCACTTGTTATGATAAGCAGCATGCCTGTGCAACCATTTTCACGCTGGACAAGCGAACAAGCAAATAGATAACCACTTTTTAGACGGGTACCCCTCTTTGACACCCGCATGTGCAGGCATCCTTGAATCTAGAGGGTCATGACTTGAACTGCTAAAATCTGCATTCAATGCTGAAAACTTCGTATACAGATTTTCTTGGTTTATCTCCAGCCATTTTGGCACAATTCACTCTTGAAATGCATGTTGCAGCCCAAAATTGCAAAAAATTCACTAAAACTCCCTATTTTGGGGGTTCAAGGTAATTCAAGGTCATCGATGTTGACATTCCTAAGAAGCTTGTCGACTGTGCTTTTCGTGGTAAGCAAAATGCACGTGCCTATCTGCAACCATTTTTACATTAGACGAGCCAACAGCAGTGGAATAACGTCTTTTAGGTGGGTGACCCTCTTTCACACCCTGATTCTAGGGGAACCCCCTAACCCAGTGGCATGAAATTTGGTCGTGAAACACTAGAGCCTCTAGGCTAACTTATGTCGAAAACTGGAAATCTCTATCTCATCTGGGCTCTGATCGGTACCGGGATGTGATGAACAGACGGACAAACGAACAAACAGAATTACTGTAGCTAATACGCGCTACAGCTATGCTAGCTAGCTCTCACACGTAAAAAATGAGTATCAGCTTTTGGGCTGAGTAGTAACAAATGGCAATGGTGAGTGAGTGCAGTACTGTTGACTTCCTACAGGCAGATCTGACTGGCCTGGTCCAGTCAGCAGCTTCCTGTTGCTCAGGGGCTTCTATCCCTATACCTGGTACGTGCAGCTAGCGCGCAGCAAAAAACAGAGAGGGGAGAGTTTTGTCACAAAGTTTAGCTAAGGGTGTATGCAAAACTGCTATCACAGAAGCACTGTTATTAGCTCAAAATGCATCACAAACCACTGTGAAAGGTTACAGACCCCCTAGCTGGGTGTGGGGCCCCAGGAAGGAAAGGGGATGGCTGCATTCAGTTTGTAGTGGGTTTCTAGGTGGTTTCCAATTGTGTTCACTAGGTCATCACAAATACCTAATCACCTAGATGTTGGGCAAAGGCTAACCTTCCCTGTGAATTTGAGCCAAATCTGCTAGTAATATGCATGTAATCTTGAACAAACATTTTCCCCTAATAATGAGATATTGCAAGTTTCTTCAGACTTAGTCTACTTACTTGGATGTAGTCAATCTCAGTCTGATCAAGTGGTTTCCTGCGATAGCGTAGTGGCAGTTCCCGGAAGCTTTTAGCAGATCCCGACTGAGATGAACTTGCAGGCTGCTGGAGCGGAGTTGCCGTGGCAGCCAGGGGCGACACGCCGGAAAGTCCCAGTTTTTCCCACGGCTTTTCGATGTGCGCTGCAACTAGACAGCATACGTAAAAACTTACAAGAAAAGCCCAGCTAACGCAAAGTGGAACGTGTGATGGCGATGCATGTGTGAAGGCCTGGTGCGAACAAGATCTAAGCTCACATCGATGTTTCATTCAGACTCAATGGCAGATGATGCCTACCGCCATATCCAGTGCATGAATTCCAGTAATGGTGCAGGTTTGAAAGCCCAGTAAAACAAAATCAGTCGCCAGAGGGCGCCAGACGACCGGCGGCTAAATATCTATAGTGTTTTACTTGTACTCACCAGGGGGCGTGACCTGTTTCACTCTGCCAACGCCGTATTGGCTGAAAATCGCTAATTTTTCCTACCCCCCCTCTCATTTAGCGCCCTAGCTCGGGGTGACTCCTTTTGAATATGTGCAAAAAGCTTCACGCATCCTGAAACTAAGAGTCTTCATAAAGCCAACAGTGAAAATTTAGTGATCCTAACTTGTGCCTTTTTTGACTGATCCACCCGTGTGACAGACGGACAGACGGACAGACAGACAGACAGAATTGCATTGGCTAAGACGCGCTACAGTTAGTAGCTGCTGTCGCACATAAAAACTGTAATCTATAACCATTTAGTAAATAAACGGTCACAAATTACCAGTAAAACAGCATATGAAATGACAGAAATAACTTGTTGTACAAATTTACAAGCACAGTATAAGTGCTAATCACTTTCTTTGAAGAATATGACTGAACAAAGCAAAGAACGGTCACAAATTACCAGTAAAACAGCATATGAAATGACAGAAATAACTTGTTGTACAAATTTGCAAGCACAGTATAAGTGCTAATCACTTTCTTTGAAGAATATGACTGAACAAAGCAAAGACTTTAGACCTACTAATGATAACATAAACCACTTATAGTAGCCGTTGGCTGAACACTCTTCATAAAATTGACAAAATCATGCACTTTCATGCACAATAACCACTGTCAATTTTACCCAAAATTAACTATAAACTAATTGTACTTATTTCTCAACAGTTAATTATAAAAATCTTAATCATTACTAGCTCTAGCAATATTATGAACAAACATACTTCGTTCTGTCCGTTCGAGTTTGGTAGGAAACTTGATCATCGGTATATGCTTCCGAACGACCTGAAACCACACGGATTGACCAGGGTAACAAAAATCTGCCATAAAGTGTAAAGGGCATGCCAAAAGGGGACAAGGGGATTTCAGCTCTTGTAACATTACACGTAAAGATCAGATTGGCATCAAATTCAGCACTGTAAATCAAAGTCATTTAATTATTAACATTAAAGTGCAATTTATTTGAATCAACTTTGGAAAAGGTAGCACCAAGTAGCGAATAAGTTGTAGCAAATGTAATAGAAGCAAATGGTAGACAGTGACAAATTTTTATAGTTCTGTTAACTGTGGGTAAAGATCAGTAAAATGGCTACGTGCTGACTAAGGTTTTTTGGCGTCTGGGGAAACTGAAGCTCACAACCTTTGTTAAGAGAGTTTCCCAGCAAGTACTGGACGAGGTGCTATAGCGAAAACTTCCTCACCAAAATCCTAACCATGATTCATGGGGTAGCACTAATTGCTGAATCGGCTGAATAGGCGCCGATGGAGCATACTAATTACTGCTGCCTATGGTGCAACTTTAAGCGGTTGAATCGGCGCCAATGGAGCGCAATAATTTTATAACTTAATAAGCTGCATCAACAACGTATAAAACTAGACAATTCATTGATTACTGTTACTCCATCAGTAATTAGTATGCTCCATTGGCGCCGATTCAGCAATTAGTGCTACCGATTCATAAAACTTTCGTACTCGAGAACATCCCCGATGCCTAAAAATCCCTCCCTAGCCATCAACCTCAATTCACTATTTCAATCACGACTTCCAGCATGATAATCTCATCACCATGTCAACAACCCGACGCCAAACACTTTACGCTGAATACGTAGAAAACAAACACATTTTTATTCATTAAGATAATATACTGCTAATTCAATACAAATACATCAGCTGTATACTTGATAACGTAACACACAAGACAACAAAAACGACCTCTAAAGCTCTGAAACTTGCCATGTTGCACAGATATTTTGTTTACATTATGAACATAGATAAAATCATATAATGCTACAGCGAAGTAACATAACGTAGCGAAATTTTGCGAAGGCTTCAAAGTTCGAGCCATTAAGCGAAGGGGAGGATGTTTCACTTTATTGGCCGACCGTAAGCTCGAGACATGGATACACTGCTGTGTCAGTTTGTCTGTAACGCACGTATTGTGGCTAAACAGTACGATTTACTAGAAAACTGTCTGAACTCCTACGCTAAATAGTTGCCTGACTGCTGCAGCATAGTGGAGTTGGTACCAAAAGTCGGACCCCCTATTTCACTCAAACGGGGTCACTGACTGCACCCCAACTACTTGCATTGCGAATTGTGGCCAAACTACTTCAGTTAGCCGCATGCAGTGGCGGATTCAAGAACGGCGCCCCCTTTCTCCCCTATTGACTGGATGCATCTTAAAAGAAGTGAAAATTTTGCACCGTAGGCCTAATGCACCATTTTTGCAAAGCGGAGCTGCACAGGCCCTCTCCAGACTCCACCCCTACCCTCCCTCTTATTATCAACTTCTCGATTTGCCACTAGCCGCATGTCATTACGTTTGACAGTCTGTCGGAAATTATCAATGCATATACAGGGTGTTCCAAAAACGGACAGGCCTACCCAGTTTTATTTTTGGGATAACTTTGGTAATTCAGCACCGATTTTAACCACTCTTTCACTGTTACAAGCAGAAACTTATGGCGCGTAAACGTGAAGTTCTTCCGTTCACCACACCTTTATTGTGTGACCACATTACCTAGCAAAACAGTTCTCAGTTCGCAAGCCCATGATCAAACAGCGATCATCCTTTGTTATTCTGCCCATATCAAACGATTTATTCTAAAAATTATTACTGGTAAACAAAGTAAATAAACACAATATGATGTAACAATGACGTCACAAGGCACTACTGCGAATAAGTAAGTAAGCTTAACTATTTTATGCTACGAAATTGATATCTTTATGTGTTGCCTGTTCTCCGAGACCACTGTAGCTTTGACATTGTTTGTTTTGCTAAGTAATGTGGTCACACAATAAAGGTG
>Ga0209367_1006020_pt1 | contig 16797 bp, 12 predicted proteins | sample WorMetLIZISLAND2_FD_187412 | JGI IMG/M metagenome (GOLD analysis project Ga0209367, IMG submission 187412) | Marine gutless worms symbiont microbial communities from Max Planck institute for Marine Microbiology, Germany - Olavius geniculatus... ... | reverse complement strand
AAGGTGAGAAACGGAGGCAGATGAAGATGATAACGTGTCCTGATGATGTGACAATGACGTTATGATGAGAAAGGTGATGAGACAGGCGAGCAGATGCATGATGAATGATGATGGTCACGAGCAGAACATTATCGATACTGCAGCTGTCAAGTGGGTCAGTGTACAAGTGTCATAGTGGGCCAACACTTCAAGCAGTTTTACTGCAGGCGTTAAAAATGGATAACTGAATGAAATGTCAGCCACAGTGTCAGAAATGTAAACAAAATATGTTTTTATGCGTTATGTTAATTAAGCAATCATGTCGCATTGAATAAAAAAGTGATATTTTGTTTGTTTTATTTCCCCAGGTAGTGTAGAAACAGATGTTGAGTGAGATAGGAAATTAAATTGTCACTTGACGACAAGTTGTCTCAGGAATATTCGTACCAAAATTTATTAAAATGCGATAATCCTTCTTCACGTTACCGTCGAAAATGTCGGGGATGTTTTTTTGGGACACAGTATATAGCAAAAAATGTCCGGCAAGCATATCTTAACTAACATCTCTACAAAACACATATTGACTTAGCGTAAAACTAACACAATCGAAGTATTTTTGCTCAAAATGTCACAAACGAAGTATGAAAATACAAGATACGTAATATGAAATGGTCACATAAATCCAATTACACTATATTTTACGTTTTATATTAGCGTAAACTACTTCGATAATGTAGATAAACACAGACATGCTGCCTATCATAACAAGCAATAGTGACAACCTTTTTAGCGGTGTCAACATCGGTGACCTTGAATAACCTTGAACCCCCAAAATAGGGGATTTTAGTATTTTTTGGCAGTTTGTGGCTGCAACGCAGATTTCAAGAGTGAATTGCGATGAAATGGATGGAGATAGACCAAGATAACATGCGAACAGAAACTGTTAGGCTGTCGCGCATCTCGTGAGTTTTGCTTAAATTACTTGTTATACTTTGTATTATGACTGAGCATTTTTGCATTGTGTCAGATTCTGTTATAAAACGGCGATAACACGTTTTGTTGTGTAGATAACTGGCACAGCAATAGCGTCGTCCGAATGATGACCGCAGACTGGGTTGATCCATTTATGAGCAGCAGCAGCAGCAGTAGTCGATTTATCCCACCCATCACATCCCGTTCACACAACCAATGTACGTTGTTGCTATGCGCCTAACACCATTGTCGTTACACTACGGACGTCGCCAGAATCCCATTGCGTAGCATGTAAAAGTTTTATTCCAACTTTCCGTCATAACTGGAGCAGACGTCGACCGATTTTTAAAAATCTTTTTTTCTACCGACACATTTACAAAAAAAATCTCATGACATCGTGGTCGTCACACTATATTTGTGAAATATTGACGTCGGCTAATTTGAATATTTACGGTCTAACTGCAACGTGTCGAAGTGTCAAAATGTGATGGGATCATCACTTCAGGCTTACTGCATATTCAACCTACTGACTAGTGTGCCATGAACGAATATTAAAAATTCTTCAATATTTGATGAAGTTATGACAACACCGTAGTGTCTTAGTTTTTATGTGACTTGCTGTGACTTTACTGTTTTATTGGTCGCATTACACGTCTTGTCCGTCTGCCTGTTTGTGCGTCTGTCATTTACGGGTTTTAAACAGAAAAAAACTTAGCAAAACCAAAATTGGTATCAGCGTGCTGCATGGCAAAAGTAAGCTGTGTGCCAATTTGCAGTTTAAAAGGTAAACGTCAAGATCATTGCCAACGGACGTCACAATCTTAAAAATGACCCACATCTCTATTTTTTGCATTTTTATATTTCGTATTTGTGGATGGCGGAAAGGCACTAACCGGCCGGCTCAGGCGCGTCGGGTGGTTCCAGAGCCGACTGCAAACTAAGCATAACCAACGTGCGACTCAGTTTACCGGACGGATGACGAGAATTATGTCGACATTCGATGCCTACATTTTTTGCCTGTTTAGTTACCTGTTGCATGCTCATAAGCAAACGTCATTACAGAGCTAAGCATACGGATGAGAACGTGTGTTTGTCAGTAAAAGGGATGGTGAGTGTTTTCGCGGAGGTTGGATCGCGACTCGTTGCTGACGTGGTTCGTCTGGTGTCAGTTCTTCGACAGATCGCCGTCAACGCGTGCCTCGTCTTCTCAGCTGGACTGATCACATCGGCCGCTGCGTTCATCGTCCTCAGACGCCTCGAACCGCCCAATCACATCACCGTTGCCACCGCCGCGATGGCTGCCACCAGGGAGAACTCACCAGCACCACGGCCAGTCCAGAGGAATGAAGACAGCGTGGCCAACATCATCACGCCGAGCTCCATCGCCGGCGCAGCTACAGACGCTGTCATCAGCGACCGTAACTCTATCGACATCAAAATGGCGCATCGAATGCCGTTCTCAGAAACGCACGTCTAAACACGCTAGGCCTACCTGGACATGATATAACGAGCGAAAAAAGCGGAAATAGTACGCATTTTTGATAATTTTAGTTTTACGTTATCTGTCTGGCTAGAACCCACTTACTCCATCACGACGAACGGAAACAAAAAAAACACTTGAGCTTATAAAAATGGGATAATTCAGGTTTCGTAAAATCAGTCCGAAATGTACACTACAATAGTATCCAAACAAAAATACGTCAACAGATTTTTATTTTTACATCTTGATTTCAGATTGTGTTTGGTGCTGCTACGAGTGAACTTTTTCATATCATTTTTCACCACACGATGCTTTGCAGTTGAGTAATTATCACATCTACGTTTTATGTCACACGATGTGCATAATTTATGTTTTTGTTGACTGGCTATTGTTAGAAAGATTGATGTTGCTATTTTTCGTTGGATTTGGTCTAGAGATACTGTGTCTGCGTTCAATAGTACTTACTATGCAACTGATAATATCAAGTTTTTTGTTGCTATCATTTTGCAATGTAAGACTGGACGATAGTCTTATGACTTGAGCTGGTTTGGTGTTACTTATTTTTAACGAACGAGTGCGACTTGTGAACGATTGATTAGTACCATTCAAGACTTGACGTAACATTGCGGTCTGTTAGCACCTGCAGATCGATGATATTGACCCTGATATTGGCCGTAGCAACAGGTTCCCGTTGCTGATCGTAGTGCTGGGCGATATGCCAAATCTAATTGATTCAAGTGCAATCAGTTCGATTCGGTGTTCCTGTGTTCTTATATTGTGAGAACAAACTAGACAAAATAACCAGATTTCATTAAAGCCATTTGTTACTGCTGTTTAGATCAAGCGCATTTCACATACTCGTCTGCCGTCTTGATCGAAACAGCAGGCACAAAAGTTTTAAAAGTAACGAGGCATTAGATATTACGTACGTCTTCGGCTGCTTTCGGCCGAAGATTTTAATATTCTTCACGAAGACACTTTATTAGGACCGTACTTATGGCTGTCATTTCAGATTGGCGTAACCTTTTCTTGTAGCATATTCACTTGCCATCGTCTATGTCGTGGCTGTGTTTTGTTATTTTGGCAAAATAAATCTTATTTTCGTTTTTCTTTTGTTCAAGGCTAAAGTCGCGTGTCTGCAACCTGTCCTAATAGATTAGCCCAGCTCTAATTCCCATGGGAGGCCCGGTATGCAGCTGTTTATAATTACATCTTCAATTATTAATACCGTGCCGTATCATAGCAACGCCGCCACACACAAATCTCTGCTATAAGCTGTAGTCTATAGTTTTGTGTCTGATCGAATTTACTGATAATTTTCCGTAGTTTTAGCGACGACAAATCTAGACCTGTATAAAAGTTTATTTTGCAGTCTAACGCTGCTGCGAACGGCGCAGTATAAAGGTAAGCAATGCGGATAATTTTTAAGCGATACTTTTCTCTAAGTCAGTAGAGTAATAGGCTACTAACGGGTCAAAATGTAGCAAAGGCACGTGACTTGCGAAGTTAAAACGATCATACAAAATTCTTTTAACCTAATAACGTAAACAGTTTTATTGCTGTGATCAATAATGTTAAGAACTCAACACCCGTGTTTCAAAAAACAGTCAAGATTTTTTTCTCACAAGTTTGTTAATTTTTTACCAACTTTGATAAATTTTGGCAAAAAGATGGCCAAGACGATAGAATAATGTAAGGTGAACTCACCTAATTTATGTCAACGCACAGATGCGCCAGATTGTTACATTACGTGGTGATTATTTGTATCCGATTGCTTACCTTTGCACCATCAATGCAACAGACAGCGCGACGTGATTTATTAATTTTGTGGCAATCAGTATTTTTAAGGTGAAAACAGCAGACAACAAAATAGCTGACTGATAAGCTTAAAACGTGTGTAATCGATGAGTGAATGCAGTTTGATCAGTGGCGTTGCATCTAAGCCATTGTGTCCGTGTATGCTGGGCACACTTTTGGCATAAACACTGATAATTTGCAAACGAGTTGTTATACAAACTTGCAATTTTGCCAAATGATGTACATTTCACTTATTATGTGCTTAATTAAGTCGTTACAATGTTTACTGGATACAACAGCTCAGCGTTATGCAAAATTGGAGCATCTGTGTTTCACACGGTAGTGCATTAACATAAATTAAATGAAATGGAAAATGAGTAAATTTTGCAAAATTTTATCGTCTTGGCCATCTTTGTGTCAAAAATTATTAAAATCGGTAAAACTTTGACATACATGTAGTTATGACAAAAACAATTTTGATTGTTTTTTGAAACACGGTATATGTAAACCGTGGTCCATAAAACGTGTCACTTTTATTTTTTAAATAGCTTCGCGCAGCATTGGCCGCTTTTAATAATTTTTGGCGTGCAACATAAGGAAGAAACTTGATGCAAATGACTGTACTTTTGGCTACCTCACTTTAATACTGTCGCTACACTATTATGTGAAATGCAGGTTGTTGAACATGCTGTTTGCGAGTGGTGTCAACGTTTGCCGCTTGCATTCGCGCTGGGGGAGGACATTTTAAGCGCATGCTGTAATAAAGAGCATGTAATGTAACACGTGTGACTTTTCGAGATACAATGGTTGCCAATCGTGTTTGTCGCTTTTTAGTTAATCATTTCTGAGCCGACGCGTGTGCTATCCAGTATGAATTCATTGTTGTAAAAGGCCAGATTACGACTTCTGCATTTCACAAGGTATTGTAGCAACAGTATTAAAGTGAGGTGGCCAAACTTACAGTCATTTGCGTCATGTTTTTTTCTAATATCTTTTTAAAACATTATCAAAATTGCCAATGTTTTACGAAGCTATTCAAAAAAGAAAAGTGGCACGTTTTTTGGACCACTGTGTAGCTTATGCACTAACAATTCTGCTCAAGAACTGCACTGTAACTATACTGTAGTACGCGAAGGGAGAACAGAAGTCTGGTGTGAATCATATGCTGCTGACAATGCATTTAAAGTAAATATAAAAGTTTCATTATTTTGCAGGTTAAAATATATCACACAGTTTAAAACAGCAAAACTACAATCACAGTTTTCCCTGTAAGTATACAAGAAATTTGAGCTAATGCTCATGAGACGCGCGAAAGCCTATAGCAGTTCAAGTTCAGTAGTTTAGCTGAAAATTGGGGTATTTACGTTAAGTTAATATACAAATACTAAATTCTCTATCTGGATCGCATAACGATAGTAGCGTGGCGCCACCTTGTAAATGATATAAACTTGTGTGGCAGCCCAAAATCGCCAAAAAATCTATAAAACCTCCTATTTTGGCGTTCAAGGTCATTCAAGGTCATTGAATTCGGCGCCAATCGAGAGCCAGTGTACGACTTCCTATTAGTGATTAATAGTAACCTAGGCCCCATCTCACACCATTACTGAGATACAGCGACTTATTGGTCAAAAATCGCAAATTCTGCCCACATCCTCTCATTTAGCGCCCTCGTTCGGGGTGATCCTCTACGAATTTATGAAAAAGCTTTACGGTTCCTGAAACTAAAGTTTTTCAGGCACGCGAAGGTGAAGATTTGGTGAGCGTAGCTTGCACCGTTTTTGTTTGATCCACCCGTGTGACAGACAGACGGACAGACAAACTTAATTGCGATGGCTAAGACGCGCTGAAAGCAGTAGCTGCTTTCGCGCGTAAAAATTACGTAATTCAGCTAATCAAGCAAAGTGTGTAAGATATATTATCAGACTAGAGCTATTTTGACTTATCGATCATGGACTTCTCTGCTTATTTGTTTAGTTATGACAACTACCCAGTTCATACTTCAAGTCACTTTTGAAGTCTGCTTTTATAAGTCCATGTAGTAATGGATCACATTCAAAAACTTTAAAACATTTGAGTAGAACCCTGTGTCGCGAGAGGATCGGAGGTAAAGCGAATCATATAATATGCACAATTGCCTACTCTTGACTCACTTTTACATAATAGTTACACAACGTAAAACCTTACAAGACCTCGACAGATTTTCACATAGGTCTAATATTGAAACAGCAATTTTCATCTGAATGACAGAACGCGCGGAGGGAGTCGCCATGAGAGCGGACGACGGTACTTGGAATTAGAAGCGAAACTGTCATCAGTGACGTCAACGTCGTGACGTCAGCAGTGATGAAGGGCTGTTCGTCCGTTGCCGCTGCAGCTGCAGCTGATGCTTTTGTCATTTTCATCGTCATCGTTCAACTGTCGCTGACAGCCGCAAATAGCAATAGTACGTATAGGCCTACGTAGTTTAGCTAGCGTCTATAATAACAAAACGAGGAGCGATCTGAGGCGTGTAGGCCTGAGACTGTAACTGACGAAAGCAGCCCGAAAAACTCCGTTGGTTTTTTCAAACAGTATGATTTGGTCATAAAATCAGTAATTTTGCGACGATTAAAACAATCATAATACAGTTAACTTGCGCTCACAAACTAGCGGTAAGCTTATAACTAGATGAGGCCGAGAACGGGTAAAATGGAAAAAGAGTCTATAGCGTAATTGTGTCTAAACTGTTTATACTGTCCACATTCTTATCAAAGACGACAGTAATGCTGCGATAGAAAATTAACATGCAATTAACCCTAACCCTAGCATTGTTTTTTTGAAGTCAAGTTCTACGTTATTTTAAAGATTTGATCGTTCGGCGGAGTCTAGAAAGAATTGTTCATCCCTATAAAAAGCGAGTTATATTGCACCATAATCGCTTCCACAGATAACGAAAAACGATTCTGATGACTATACGATGATCACTATACGATAACGATGTTGTTGTTGTTGATCAGCATCCGACGTAGCTTCAGTGGCGACAAGGCGAAGCGATGATGCCGTTCAAGGCACGACACAGCAACATCCTGCAGTCAGGACGACCAGGTCGACAACCGTGTCCACGTCAGTCACAGCGACAACTGCGCTCACTGCGACCTCATCACACAGCGTTAACGTAACGTTGTCCAACCACAACGGGTCGGCAAACGTCGTAAGTCCCTCCATCAATCAAAAAATCCGACGTGAAGTACAAATTTACAAAGGGCTGAGAAAATTTTGACAAGGCCGATAAATGCTTGCTTTTGTCGCGGGCCTACCGGCGTATTTTGTTTACGGTATTTTTCATGAAACTTTACATAGGTCTGTTTACATAGGCCTGCAGCTTATTGCTACTATTACTGCTATTATTTTAAAAAACCGTGTAGTGAAATTAATAACTTTTAAATGAGTAAGATAACCATTACATTTTAGTTGGTAAAAGAGGGTACGGTACGTTACAGAAACAACCTACGGTAAGCCAACAAGTTACCAAAATAAACAACCTGTTATTTTCTTTATTAATTATTTATTGTTTATATATTTTTGTCTACCAGATACGGTGAATAAAGATGGTACGTGTGTGTGTGTTAACAGGAGTCTGCGGATGGCGTCGGTGGAGATGCTGGTAAGAAGTCCCCAGAATCGTCCAAGACGAAACTTTTTGTTGGAATGGCGATGGGTTTCGGTGTCATTATAGCGCTTGTCGTCGTCCTGTGCATCGTTTGGCGGTTTTGCTGTAAAATGATGAGTCCGCAGGCATCAGGCAAAGTCCAGCCAGCGAACGATGACTATGACGCAGCCAACCGAGAGGATGACACTGAAGGCCTATAGCACGTAATGATACCTACCCATCATAGTTAGGTTACGGGTACCTTTCGTGAATCTAGCATACAATAATGAGATGTCCCGCTTCTTGTGGTCACAAGCCTGACTTGTTGGGAACAAATCGGCATTCAACCAACGTATATCAAAATCACGTTTTAGAGCATTCTGGTTCTTTTCATTGCCAAACAAACGTTTGCTAGATCCGTGTTTCTTGGTTTTTGCATGCACACCCCTCCTCCCGCAAAAACGAACATTTTGTACACTGTGTCTCATAAAACATCCCCGACATTTTCGATTGTAACTTGAAGAAAACGTATCCGATTTTTATAATTTTTAGTGTAAATATTCTTGACACAACTTGCCATCAAATGAACATTCAGTTTTCTATCTCTCCCAATGTGTGCTTCTGCACTACTTAGAGAAAGCACACCAAGCGAAATATGCATTAAAATATACAAAAACGTAAAAAACATATCCAATATTATCGATGATAGCTTAAAAAAGATTAACAGATTTTAATACTTTTTGGCAAAAATATTTACCTAATATTTATCTAACATTTGCTCAATAAATAATTGTTTATGTTTTTACCTCATCTAATGTCTGTTTCTGTACTGCCTGAGGAAGTCTGACCAAGCAAAATACGTGTTGAAATGAATGAAAAACGTTGACAAATTCTATCTATCCACATCTGTGGCCCCAAACAACCAGTTGACTACAAGGTTTGATTGTCATGCAGCAGTATTTCTACCAGATAGCTTTCAGGAATGTTTATGAATCAAGACGCAACTGGCGAAGTCTGGATTGGTCTGGAGCAGAAGATTATTGACACTGCTGCCAATGCATGGAGAAATCGTCCCCGTGACTGCGTTTGCACAATGGGCTGACATTTCGAGCAATTTAGCTGCAGGCAGTTGAAAGAAACAATTAGATGAAATGTCAGCCAATGTGTCAGAAATGTAAACAAAATGTGTTTTCGTGCATTATTTAGATTAAGTAATGATACCACACTGGGTAAAATGTAATATTTCGTTGGTTTTGCATTTCCCAGGTAATGCAAAAAAACGGGTGAGGTAAAAAAACCTAACCGTTATTCAATGGCTAGTTGTCTCGGAAATATTCGTACCAAAAATTATTAAAATCTAATAATTTTTGTTTGAGTTACAGTCGAAAATGTTCGGGATATTTTTGAGCCACAGTGTAGTTTAGTAATCAGTATCTTGTTGGCATAGCAACATAGGCCTATTCTAAAAACAAAAATAAACCATTACTATTGGAAACTTGCTGTCAGATTTGGTTTTACACCACCGTATTCCAAACGTATCCCAGGCTGACCAGCGACTACTCGTATGGATGTATACTGTCGCACACTTGTGACCACACTCCGCAGTTCATAGAAGGATGGTTCTTCTAACAATCAGTAAGCTTATGTTATTGGTTAGCTGTAATAATAGCTTTGAGTGTCATATGTAAAATATAGTTTATTTAATCGTTACATGTGTCAGCACATGTAAGCGTAATTTTAGTATTGTGTATTTGGTTCAACATTGCAAAAAGTCCTTGGCGGCAGTTTAAACTGTTTCAATGAGATATTGTTTATTGGTTGTTAAACCTTTGGCTTGTTTTGGACTGCGATCCGATAAATCGCATTCGCATATAGTTATGCAGTCTACATTACTCTTGCATTTGATTTAGTTTTACGCACTGACCTAGGCCTGTACATGCCTAGTAGTTAAATTTTTATAAAACCTCGGTTTTTCAATCCCTGAAGCAGCCACAGACATGTAGCATGTTGATTCAGTAGAACGCTTTGGCTGTAAATTTACTGCAAGTATGCCTAAAACCAGCCATCAGACCTTCGTGTACAACAATGTAGTCTACGTGGTTGAATTAGACGTAATATTTGCTAGTTTGGTACATTTTAGCACAATGCAATACTTTGGCAGTGATCGAGTCTCTTAACGCTTAAGTCCAAATAAACAAGATTCGGGCCTACAATTTGACGACAGTTGTCATACATTTGGCAATCAGCGTAGCCTACATGCTTGCAGTTTTGAGTGATACCGTGTCTCTACCAAACGATCGGAACAGGGTAGGCCCTAACAATAGACCTACTAAAATGCAGTCTTCTTCTTCTGGGTGAACTAAAGCTGCGTTATATAAAGGCCTATTTCGGTCAGACAGTGAGTATATTTAGTGATTGGATTCGTGGTTTATTTGCAGGCAGTAAACGCTGTGTAATGTGTATTACGGTCTTTTCCGTCGAATTTGTTTTGTCGAATTATTCCAATGCAGTTTGACATTGATTGTGATGTAATCATCACATTTTGGGCGTTGTTTGTCTGCTTGTATATATTGTATGCCGAAATACACTCCGCTATGTTTTGTTATCCTGGAGTAAAATAATAATAATAATAATCATAAATTAAATAATTTCCAAAAACGCTAATGGATTGCGATTGGTCATGGGTGGCAGCTGTTTCAAATTTTTCAGCAATAAGATTTATTGTCGTACATATATAATAAACGTTTATAACATACCTTTACTACACTAGTAAACATATTTTTTGGTAAAATATATTTTTGAAGCCTACATAAGTTTAAACATGTAATATGTAAGGTCTACATCATGACACTATAGTTTGTTGTGCAAATTATTGACGTCATGTAAATGTTTAAAATCAAACTCAACCTAGTTTGTATAATACAGTATAATGAAAGTAATCATGTCAAATTTTTGTTTACACAATGCCTGACTTTAAAATGTAAAGACAGGCAAACAGTTTTGACCTTTCAGACAACACTAATAAGTTAGTTTTTTAAATGTTTTACTATCGGATGAGAAAAAAATGACCGTTTTTACTCAGCAAAAAGTCAGACACCAACAAAGATTAGAGCTTCCTATGCCCGATTTTTGACGATCACTGAACACCTATGCGAAGAATAAGCATGGAGCTAGTCTACTACTAGTGACTGAATCAGTTTATTGTTTTACAACTACACAGAAACTTTGATTCACAACAATAGCCTACTGTTGCATTGCCTCGTGCGTCAGAATGACAAAAAAAATCAGCGAGAGTCGTAGTGTAATGGGATGATAGAAAGAACCAGCAGAAATGATATTCATATCTGTCAACGTTCACTGATCGTTTGCACTGTGCTAGAACGACAGATCATATGCCTGTATAACACATTCACCGAGAACTCTGTTAATGACGCAGGCCTACACGGGAGCATATTCATCTGTGAGGCCTATTCACATTGTGCTTACTGCTTAATGTGCTTTATATCTTGCCCTCCCATATCATCGCCAGGTAACGTCACTAGGCTATATGGATCTCTGAGCTTCTCTGTGTTTGTCCTGAAGTGTGATGATGATAAGCTTAAGTCCTGCCGTCTACGCAGGACTTAGGCCTATCATCATCACACTTTTGTTTCAGCGGTTGTCTTAAAACTGCTGAACTGTTCAGCAGCGCATATGGCGCTAACTAACTTACCTTAGCAGGTTCGTCACATCTACTCCACCGTGATAACATTGCTATACAGGAAATTTGAGCTAATGCTCATGAGACGCGCAAAAGCCTATAGCAGTTCTGGTTCAGTAGTTTAGCTAAAAATAGGGGTGTTCACGCTAAGTTAATATACAAATACCAAATTTTCTATCTAGATCGCATAACGATAGTAGCGTGGCGCCACCTTGTGAATAATATAGACTTGTGTCGCAGCCCGAAATCGCCAAAAAATTTATAAAACCCCCTATTTTGGCGTTTAGGGTCATTCAAGGTCATTGAATTCGGCGCTAATCGAGAGCCAGTGTACGACTTCCTATTAGTGATTAATAGTAACCTAGGCCCTATCTCGCACCGTTACTGAGATACAACGACTTATTGGCCAAAAATCGCAAATTTTGCCCACCCTCTCTCATTCAGCACCTTCGTTTGGGGTGACTCCCTTCGAATTAATGGAAAAGCTTAACGGTTCCTGAAACTAGAGTCTTCCAGGCAGCCGAAGGTAAGATTTGGTGATCCTAGCTTGCACCGTTTTTGACTGATCCACCCGTGTGACAGATAGACAGACAGAATTGCGATGGCTAAGACTCGCTGAAAGCAGTAGCTGCTTTCGCGCGTAAAAAATGGGCAAGCAGAAATTCCTGCATTGAACTGAACTTAACTGAACTGAATTGAGGGGCGCGACGCTGCGACAAGAGTGCGCGGCGACCACACGCAAAATATCATTGCCATTAAAACGACATTCACAGTCACAGTTACTGTATAGAGGTTTGCGTTTTATCACAGATAGCAATCGCATCATTTTGACGCTAAGTATCACACGAAGGTGTTGATGCGCAACGGTTTAAGGTAATAAGGCTGGCCGATTTTCGTTGGTCAGATAATCAGCCACCGTTAGCAGTTCTAATAGCATTATGTTTTATGTCGTTTTTCCGTGTGTCCGTCCGTCCCCACTGCGTCTGTCCGTCCGTGATGTTGTTTCTGTAATATTTTAGTGTGCATTGATGAAGTTTGAGGTCAAAGGTCATTTGCAAAACATGCAAAAGTACAATTTTCGTGGATTGTTTCAATTGCATGATATCTCCGATATGCATTGACAAATTGTATCCAACATTTTGTCAAATTAAAATTAAGAACTAAAACAAAGGTAAAGACGAAATGATTACTTTTTAGAATCAAAGTGTTGGAATTTGCTAAAGACGATCAGCAAAGTAGGCCTATAGAAGCCCAAGTCAGACCGCCAGTTGTAGAATTGCTGCTCAAGGCCAACAAAGTGATTGGATTTGATCCGGAGTTCATAATGCGTAATTGATATATCGGGTTTTAGCTAGCACGTCTCTAATGAATGTTTTACTGCAATCGAAAACTCGATGTTGAGGGACTGACTCCATAACGACACGTCTTGGTGAGGTATTTCACACGTGTCCGCTAGATGGCGCCACGATTACGCACCTGCTTACAAAGCTTATCTTTTAGCGTCTATCTGGCAACTTGTGTGGCCAACCTCTAGGCTGCGAGAACAATTACCTCTGGGGCAGTATACTTCTTGCTAGATCTCTTTAGCAACCGCACCCAATGACTCGTAAACAGGGGTTGGTGTCAACAAAGGAGATTTTTCCATACAGGGTGTTCTGACTTTCGCGTCAAAATAATGTGCGGTTACGGCCTATCGCGGCAGGTAACAAGTCGCATACTGCAATTAATCAGTTGTCTAGAGGACGGCAGCAGTTGTAAAACAATTTTAGATCTACCTGCCTGAACATTTACTTACTTACACTGCATGAATGTGACGAATCGACAGAAACCATTGTAACCATGAGTCACTGCGAGAGCGATAGCAGGAAACACGGTTGAAAAAGTTCAAATAATATCTAGAACAACAGCATTTCATAATAACCGCATATTTTTTAAAAATTTCAATAGCTTGGTTTAGTACATGGATTAGAATGCAAGTAAGATCATTCTGTTTCGCTTTTTATTTACAGTTGTCCAAATTGCGGGTCTAATTCGTGGTAGGTCGTAGGCCTATCGTCGTGTCTTCGGCTAAATCATCGCAGCGTCTACGAAGCGGTGAAAGCTGCTGCAGCCTTGGGACCGGAACGGAGCTTGCTCCAGACAGACAGTCAGACGGACGGACCGAGTATCGTCGGTGAGACGTTTGAACTGATCAGTCGTGATGACGGCACTGCAGACTTGTCGAAGATGCGCCGTTTGGTTGCGGCTGCAGACCACGCACGTGCATGCGTCTACTGTCGACAACGAATCGATCGACTGCTCAAAAGTGCTGGGTTCTAGACGATTCGCGATTTATACAAATATGATTCAATCCACAGTCGTAGTTAATAGCAATTAGGCTAATAGAACAAGAAGCCCAGTTGTCGCTAAGATATCTGGCCGTACTGGTTGTCAGTGACCTTCAAGGTCATCCAAGGCCGATGATTTTCATGTCATTTCAAAGCCAATATGCGACTTCCTATCAATGATCAATAGCAACCTAGGCCCTTTCTTGCACCGTTTGGCCACAATACACCCGTGACGGACGACAGACTGACGGCGACAGACAAACAACAACCGTGACAACAGCTCGACCGTTACTAAAGTATGGTCGGCTAAAAGTGCGTAGAAAGCAGTATTTTTTAAATACTTGCATACCGCATACCAACTTACTAAGTGTGGCCTGAGTACACTCAGTACCATAATGATTATGTTTGACCTCTTTAAATAATTTAGTTTAAAAGTAAATAAGTAAGTACTTAGTAAACAATTTGCACATCCTGGCGCATTAACTGTAAAATCTAAAACTTTGTATTTTTTGACAATGAACGAAAACCGTCAAGATAAGCAGAAAGTGTTTTTTTCGTAACTTTGGTTTCGGTTGTCGCCTCTGATTCTATTGCGACCACGGTGCTATTTGCATAAAATGTTTTGAACCTTAGTACTAGTCACATTCTGTGAAACAAACTGTATAGGAAGGTGATAGATAAGGTCTGCTATGATAAAAAGAATAAATTCAAATAGAACCGATCTGAAAGAAGCCTACAACCACAGGTAACTGCAAAAGCGATAGCAAGAAATAGAGTTGAAAAAGCTGTTCAATCAAATGACCAACCAAAACGCATTTACCACATGTGGCGAAGAAATCAGAGAGTTTCAGAAAAATCGTGCATCTTTAGTTGTTAGTCTGGACTAAGGCTCAGTAGCGTGGCAGCGCAGAGTTCAGCGTCGACGGATGATCTGTGTTGGAAACGGCCGGCTCGCTAGGCACCTCGTATGTCTGTCCGTATGTCTGTCTAAAACCACGACTAGTAGCGCTGCTTCTGTCGTATCTAGGTTCATCACCAGATTCACTGCATGGGGACTACTAAAACTGCGGTGTAGATTTCTCATATCTGTAGCGAAACGTGTTCAGACCAAATATGACCGATCAAAAGCACCGGCTGCATTTATTGACCCTGCCGAAATGTCTCATGGCCAGATACAACTTCCACTTTGTACCGCGTTGTATTTCTTTAAAATATTCTGGTATTTGTATGTTTTTTGTTAGTAAATTTTGTTATCAACTTTTATTTGTGGAACTAATGACTAATTCGTGAAGATGTGTTGACTGTATTGTGCAACTGAACTGTGTAATTGTTTCAACCACTCAATAATTGTATCAGACGCACGAGTCTATGGACATACGAAAGGACTCACTGAGTTACAGAAAAGGACAGAAAACCGTATGCTATAGCGCTAAGGAAAATCGACAAGTAAGGCGCATCAGTGAATCGAAGAACGATATCAGCAGCTGGATGGCAAAATTAACTATCTCGTTACCACACGTTCTTCTTTCTTTCTTTCTTCCTTACTGTCCCTTTATTTGTTTTTCCTTCATTTTAGGCCTACTTCAGAGAGTGGGAGTGGCCCAGTGTAATGCTTTATTCGAACTTTAACACCCTATCTTTCCCTGTGTGCGCCACTGAAAGTAGGTCTACTTGCAACGCTAAAGTTTATTTTTATAGCGTCGTAGTCGGAACAACGAAATGAACCCCACGTACTCACCTGATAGTCCAGGTTAACGCGTTAGAGCAATCCCGCGTAATTAGCTACATCCGGTCGACGTGATGACGTCACAGTTTCGACGATTGCTGATTAATATAGGGTTAGCGATGTCAAATCCATCGATTCTCACAGAAACTCAATTTCTTTCACCTAATTTAAACTGTGTGAACTTGAACAAGGCTATGCAAGCCACATTTTTTCGCGCTCCAATGACCGGAAAATAGCAGACGAATATCATGAAAAATGATTGCATGTAAAACATACAACATTTTCGAAAAAATTTTATGTTGTGTGTTAGACGTGACCACGTTTAAAACATTCGCAGACATGTTTCAAAACGTTTAATAAAGATCGCGCACGCAGCCGGGGTTTCTTGAAGATGGCAGAAAGTTTCGACCGCTCGAAGGATTTTCACGATTTCCACCACTCACGATGTCTCAAACCCGTAGCAGCGTCGCTTGGATTGGTCCGGCACAAGGCTAAAAAATGATTTGAAAACCTAGGTTTTTAAGGTTTTTTTAAAAACCTAAAAATCTCAACAGTCCAATTTTAGGTATTTAGGTTTTTTATTCGTTGTGAAATTTACTGCAATATAACATATTGTAATTTATACTTTAATTGTGATTTCTGAGTTAGGACGTCACTTATGTCATTATGTTGTTCACTCATAAAAAGGTGTGTGTTTTTTCCTGGATCGTAATTTTGAGTACGATGTTCATTGTACAGTAAACCAAAAAACCCTTAAAACCTATAAAGCCTTTAAAAAACCTGTTAAAAATTTTCAAAAACCTAAAATCTAAACATTTTCTTTAAAAAACATAGGTTTTTTTCAGCCCTGGTTTAGCATTTATGTCATTTACGAATTGTCTGGGTTTTGGGCTGCGGCCTGTGTCTTAGTGGGGTCTACGGGAGGCCCTGGTGGGGACGAGAGAGGCAAAACCCATCTGAAGCTGAAGACTATTTTTCACTATGGAGACACATTCTCACAAAATGGCACAGTGGGCCTTTTTTGGTTTAGATCAAATATACACCGTGTCTCAATAAATAACGTGCCACTGTTTTTTAATAACTCCGTAAAACATTAACCGATTTTGATAATTTTTGACAGGCATTATCAAAAAAAACTTGATTAAAATTACATTAATTTTGCCCACCTCACCCTAATACTCTCGCTAC